>JGI24021J15306_10002015_pt1 | contig 21161 bp, 8 predicted proteins | sample Ectturendosymbi1_FD_15306 | JGI IMG/M metagenome (IMG submission 15306)
CAATATCGGAAATCGCCTCTGCCTGCAACGTTTGGTTTCTGTCGTAAAATTTATTGCTGAGCGAGGACTGGCGTTTAGAGATGATGAAAACGTTGGACCGCAAATAAAGTTTTCCAGAAAGGTTTCAAAACTTTTTTCAAGCAAATAATAAAAAAAGAAGATGCAATGCTTCTAGCGACTGGTTTTGCATCAGTTTCACAAATCGCTAATCCTGAGTAAATACCATGTTGCATCATGACGTTTTGTTACAGTTGAGTTAACAAATGCGACGCCACAAGATTACGTCATAAATATCAATGATATGTGGAAATACTAGTGACTTCATCGATCATCCCCCAGCTAAAGATTCTGTGGGGCCTCCCACCACGCCTGGGCCCCAGGCCCCCCACCATCTAAATCCGGCGCTGTGGTACGCGTTGACAATACGGGGTGCCCAAGGTGGTACGAGATCGTAAAAAGGTTGGAAACCTCTGCATTAGAAGAATCAAATGGAAGTAGAAGCAAGTCTAGGTTCAAGTTTGAGGCAAAGTTGGAGGAACTCTCAGATTTGATGATTTTTCCTAAATGCTTCTGCGGGCCACTGAAATCGCTATGGCGGGCCACATGTGACCCGCAGGCCGCTAATTGCCCACCCCTGTTTTAGTGGGATTTATTCTCGGTTAATCGGTGAAAATCTTTTGTTGAAAAGTTTGGCAGTTTCATCAGTGGATGAATGGGTACATACGTTTGGTATTAAGTACACTAAATAAGATAATGTGCATCTGAATAGCTATTCTAATTATACGGTTGGTTTCGTTTATTTTATAAAATGTATATTTAACAAAGTTACTTGTAATTGATGCCAGTTTCGCCATTGGTACGCAAAGCCAGACAAGATCATATAGCCAAATGCAAATCCGATCTGAAATCCCAGTCCAATTGTTGTTCTCCACCGACTTGATGTAATTTCGAGAACTAGTAGGAAGGATTAACAAATATTATTGAGACATGCATAAAAGCTTACAGATATTTAAATGTCTCCATCAGTTGTAACGGTCTTGTTCAATAAAGCAATACATCCGAAACAAAATAGTTTCATAAAAAGACTACGTCTCCGTCAGGGCCGGATTGAGCTGATGCGGACCCTGGGCTAATCCATTTGTGAGGCCCCCTCTCCCATTGTTACGAGGAAAAAATGAAAAAGCGTTAATCAATTTGCGAAAAGCCGAAAATGACGATTTTGACGCTCTGAAAATACGGCCAATAAAAGAGTCTAAATCAGGGGCTCCCAACCTTTCTCTGGCCATGTACCTCTTCTGCATTTCGACAGACGAGCATATACCCCTAAAATATCTTATGAGAAAATATTTATTGTGACTAAGCACATATATATTAAACAAAAGCATTTAACGATTTTTAAAAATAATATTCACTGATATATGTATAAATCTTTGTAAATTAATAATATATACATATCTTTTTCCCTTCTATTGCTAACCTTAAATGTACCCCTTCAGATAGGCAAATGTACCTCTAGGGGTACATATATCCCAGGTTGGGAACCCCTAGTCTAAAATCATTAATATAGTGCCTCATGATCACTGCGCTTGTTGCTGCCTTCGACGCAAAAGCGATCAATGACAAGGAGTTGTTGAAATCGTACTTGGCTGGCGGAACAGGATTATTGATTTCCACATGGTAAGCCAACCCGAAACGCTACTGTTAAAATATTTTACAAAACATATAGCCTACGTTTTTTATAAGCTTCACATCTGCTTTTTCTTATCTGTGCTCAAAAAAACAAACACACTGCACATATGTGTGGCGGCATGAAGACGTTAAAGCACAACGTGAGGACCACGTTGCGACTCGCTTTTACCACGGCTGTAAAAAATCTCACACACCCGAGCAAAACACGTCAAGTAAAATGCACCCAAATGGTTGCAACTGCTAGCTTCACGATTCACGTATTTGTTACTTGTTCAGGCTGTTAAGAACCGAAAGCAACGAAACCGTTGCGCAAATTGATGTGAGGTTTATACTAGAACCGCCGCCAGAAAGTCTTCAATAGGGCTCTTTACATTTGCGCTGGGGCACTTGAAATTCTGAAAATTTGATAAAATCTCCACTGATTTATAGTGTTTCATATTTAAATTTGGAGGAACCGAGCACACCAATGTCCCTCGTGACGACGGGCCTGGTTTATACTTCACTTATGCTATCATTATTAAAATACGTATTAAGAAATAAAAAGCTACAATAACCGAATCAAGTAAGGCTGAACATAGCACAGTAAACAATTAAAAAGGTTTTGTCCTGGCCTACTTCATGACAAAATCATCCAGGAATTCATTACAGTTTTGTTTGCCAAGTTTGTCACTTTTAATGCGCCGAATGCTTAGTTGGAGACAACCTCTCGCCGAATATTGCGACCGTTTAATTCACTTTTAATTCTTTTGAATCTTGAAAAGGACCTTTACCCTGAGCAGTTGGTGAGCATCAAAATAAGAAATAAGGGTCCGCGTGGTTGGATAAACTAAGAACCACTAATCTAAGGCATCAGACCCAAACGCGCTTTAGTCATTTTCTTGCTGTTTCCCTATTCCTTGTCTCTTCGGGGAAGAGTTCTGTTGTTGCCAGTTGGCAAAGTGACTTTTGCTTGCTATTCAAACTCATCAAGATCTCTGATTTGCTTAGCATGGGAGCAGGGGCGCAACGAGGTTAGATGGCTCCCGGGGCAAGAAGCAAGTGTGGCGCACCCATGCACCAACCTGAGATCTTCCGGAAGCAAATGTACTGTATCGATGAGAGTACTTGTGACATTGTTGGGACTTTTCAGCGTCCCCCAGTGATCCGGCGCCACCATAGTGATTCGGTGACGGGGAATTGTGCCCCCTAAATTAATACGTAAACTATAATCATAAATTATAATTTATGTTCATGACAGTGAAACATTGTACAACAACGAGTAAGGAGAGTGCGTGCAGAATAATATGCAAATTGCGTCAACAAACTTAGCCAAAACGTTGGTTTGCAAACGCAAATATGGCGTCATATTACGACGTTACAAACAGCGTATATCCAGTAACAATGACCACCATACGCCACTGCTCAATACTAGAATTTGGTAGGGAGACATACAATCAAGCAGTCGCCCCGGGCATCATCAGACCTCTGGCTTCTGGCCACTGACCTTCAGTGATTTGATCAGCGACTTTGCTTTTAAAAAAAGCTCGCAAAAAAGCCATGTAACGTAAACAAACATCACTCCAAGATGAAGGCTTATTACTTGATATATACACACATTATATTGTTTGCTGAATCCATGAATTTCGTTCATATTGTGATTTCTTCTTCTTTCGCATACATGAACCGGAGTGCATGTTGGCCAGAACTTTGATTGAGTAAGGTATTCCAAAAGAGCAGGGTTATCTGCCTCATCGATGTGGTACGGAGATTTGAATTTGGTGCAGTCATGCAAGATGTGGTGTGCAGTCTGCACCTTGCCACATTCGCACAAATCTGAGCCGCACAATTTCATGTTGGCCGCAAATCGGTCAACACCAGTCCTCAGGCGGTTGAGCTGAACCCAGGAATTTATGGGGAGTTCGCAGCTTGGTGATTGTGGGCCGAATGCGTGAATGAAGGTTGGAGAACTGCAGGGATTGGTGTGGTTGGTTCCCCGTTAATTGACAACAATTCCACAAAGGAGCGAAGAGATTTCCTGGAGTGGAGACGTTTCGGAGAAGGTTTTAGGTACAGAGTTTCGTGAAGGAGATGTTTCGGATCGAGGGCTTTGGTGTAAAGTTTCAAGCATGAAGCACTGGGCCTTGTCTCAGATGAGGTTATGCCAGATAGAATGGGCAAGAAGGAGGTGGTTGTGTTTCGTAGGCGGCCAGTGATAACACGCATCGGCTCGTTTAAAGGTACATCGATGTGTTTTGTGTGAGCGCTGCGGCATCACACTGGGACATAATACTCTGCCGGAGCAAATGCAAGTGCCAAGCAAGAGGTTCTTAGAACTTTGAAGGAATCTCCCCAATTGACACCGGCCAGTCGCTTGGTGAGTGCCACTCGTGACGAGACTTTCTTCTTGAGTGTGTTTAAGTGTGTCCTGAACGACAGAGAGCGATCCAAGCATATGCCCAGATATGATGGAAGTGGGTCAAACTTCATTGTTACATTGGGTTGTAATTTGACGTTCAGATGATAGTTGACTGAGTGATTCTTCAGTTGGAAGACGGAGCACGAAGTTTTCTCAACTGAGAACCTGAGTTTCCACTTAGTCATGTAAGTTTTAACAACAGGGATATCGTGTAATAAAGTAGGTTCCGCTTCCCTAAATGTGGGGGCCGAGACGGTGAGAGCAATGACCTGTGATTTCGATATTAGTTGATGATTCGTTTTCTTGCTCAAGTTTATTTGTTTCGATAATACAAGTCGTCTACTTCAGTTCGTTCATTTATTGCTTTTGCCCTATTAACGACAATATATATATTTATATATGCAGTAGATATATATATATAAAGAAAGGGCCCCTTTTTAAGTTCCAGCCAGGGGTCCCACACAACCTTAATCCGCCCCTGGCGCCCGTTGAATCGTTCCCCCTTTACCCCCATCGTTACGCCACTGCATGGGCGCAGTACAAGCTTGCGCAAGTACTCAATAGCAATCTGATTTCTTAATGACTTTGTTAAAGAAAATTAAAATGGTAAAAATCACACCTAAAATATCAAACGAGCTTTACGTAACAGAAACGCTAATAAAACAACTGTGTTGGCCAGAATAAGCAACTATGTTTTTATTGTAGGATACTGCTGCTAGCCCTATACATAGCTCGTTGATGCAGTACAACTTTAAACTTTGATCAGGTGCAGTGGCGTAACTAGAGGTTTGAGCCTGAAGGGATCCCACTGCCCATCACTCTGAAAAAAGTTGAGAAACAATAGTGAATCCGGATGTGGTAAGCTATATTAAAACCCGAAATCATCGGAAAACACTCCAAAAAACGCAAGAAAACAGCAATCTACTGAAAACCAAAAGAATAATAAATACCAAAACAGGTGAGGGCCGGGTTTTTACATTTAGCTTACCAAGGGTCGGTTCGCACCCCTGTCCCCCGTCAGTTACGCCACTGATCAGGTGCATTTCAAACACGAACAGCCACAAGTTTTTTCGCCTGATTCACACGTAACAACCGGTACGATTTAGCAAACAGGAAGCAGCCAGCATGCTTTGAGTATATCGACGCGTAGTCGTCATGCGGCTTAATCAACCGTCATATTGAGATTCATGGAAATTCTTTCGAAGACTCTGGCGTTATCACCATGAAATCTGATTAGTTGGATAAAACTAAATTTTATGAATAATTGTAAATTTTTGACGAATATGTACCGAACTGATCATACCGGCAGTTGACTTTATGCGTGCCACAGTATTGCTGGAGGCCCCCCTCGGATCTTGAGGCCCTAGGCTTAAGCCTGCATAGCCTATTGGTAAATCCGGCCTTGGTCTTCGTGATGTCTTTGACGGAAGTATTTCTTTTGGGTTTAACTGGCTCCTAAAGTTTTTAACAATTCGACGGAAGTATTTCTTTTGGTTTTAACTGGCTCTATTGATTCTACGCTTTTAATCTGTTCAAATTTAACATGCTGGTGACAAACATATAGTGCAAAATTGTGAATTTTGTAATCAACGCCTGGTTTCAAAATAGTGGCACAGTGATGTTTATGTTTTCAGTGATGTTCATTATTTTTTAAAAACAATGTAAGCGACATTTGTTTTTGTACGTGTTGCTTTCATTAGGGACTAAAATGTCTTTCTTTTATTTTCAGGATTTGTATGACGTCTGTAACCTTGTCCTAGTGATATTTCAATCAGCAGCAGGCGCGGATTTACCATTAGGCTGAAAAGGCTTGAGCCTAGGGCCCCCGATTTCGTGGGGCCCCAAAATTTTGAGAGTAGGGACAATTTCCAGCATTTCTGTAACCAATTATATTTGCATTTTTGTTTTAGTTCAACGCACATTTTTTTACTATGCCGCTAACACAAGATCTCTATAGTAGGGGTGGGCAAATTTGTTCAATAGAAGAGTCATTGGCAGAAAACCAAAAACAACAGCGAGTCGCAAAATCAGTTTGTAGTGTCAAATACAGTTCATTAAACAATGCAAATTTTACATAAAACTAGCTGCAACAATCGCGTAAAGCCCTTGGCAACTAACCGTAACCTTACGAATTCGTGTAAATACGTTGTTAACCCTGATCAGGTAACCTCTGCCCAATTTNGGCAAACGGTTCTACTGAAATTAAAAATTAGTTAACGTTCACGTAGAAAGCTGATTCTTTCAGTAGCTGCATTTTTTCAGACGCTCTTTCGGGCAGTCCTATCGAAATCTGCACAAATTCTGTAGTTTTCGATGGGGAAGAAAAATTTGCCCAAATTGACCCATGGTTACCTGAGATGTAACGAAATTCCTTCACAAAGATCACTGCTAAGGTACCCTTGACCAATTTGGGCAAAAGAAGTTGGTGCATGTAGGTTCACTAGCAAGCCACGCCAGCAACCTTTGACCGAAGCCAGCAAGGGAACAGATCACCGGAGTGGAAGCCCTGACGACACAAATCAATTTGGCGCGAATGGCTCCTGCTCAGCTCGTCGTTTTCATTGAGAAACAGGCAGGAGTGTGTATGACGCCTTCTCCGTCGGAGGAAAGAAATTGAGCCAGAAAGGGCCTGCACCAGGTGTACTTGTGGTGAAAGGTCAAAGCATTTTATTGAGGACATGATGAACCTTGTGCTTCTCTTCACCTAATTGAAGTTTCCAGAACTCTGGCCTAAGCCAAAAAAGGCTTGTTCTTTGTTGTGCGTGCACTTGTGGTAAAAGGCCAAAGCATTTTATTGAGGACATGAAATCTGAGACCAGAAAACGCTGTGGAACCTGTCCACCATCAAAACAGAACAAAACGAGGTTCACGTGCCAACTGCCAATTATGGGGAGCACTTGTCTACATTGATCACTTTCAAGTGTTCTGCAAAGATTAGTTACACCTCTGGAATACTAATCCCGGGTGATTTCCACTCAGACAGAAGTGGTGGCTACGTGGTCCCTAGGTGAAAATCACCCAACGTTATGGTTGATTGTGAGTTCAGGTGAAAATCACCTGATATTATGGTTAGAGTAAGTTCAGGTGAAAATCAACCCAGGTTATGGTTAGTGTGAGTTCGGGTGAAAATCACCGGGCGTTGTGGTTTGTGTGAGTTTGGGGTGAAAATCGCCCGACGTTATGGTTAGAGTGAGTTTTTTGTTTCCTTGTTGATCCCTTGACATTGCAAAAATTGACAAAACTTCACTAATTTATGGTTTTCATATTTCAATTTGGAGGGCTTGGTGCATTGTTTGGGTGGGCTTAGCCCACCAAATCCTCCTGTGGCGACGGGACTCGCCGTATGTGAGACATGAAAGTCAATAGCAGTGACGCGATCAATCTGATTGCCCAACAATTGTCGTAAAGCATTTGCCCATTTTGGGCAAGTTTACCTTATGTTCCTGATTTTCGTAAAAAATTTGCTCATTTTGGGCAAGGTTTGTGGCTGAAAATTGCAATGAATATAGACAAATTTCATGTCTCAGCCTAATTTACTTTTACTGCAGATAGAACCACAAGCTTGAAATGATGTTCTGTTTAAACCTTAAACCGACCACCAATGACGTCTACTGGCGGAATTTTTGGATTTATCTTTACTTTTTCGTTCGTTTGTTAAGAGCACTTCCACATTTTTGTTTGGAAAATTGCTTTTGTTCTTCATCATATAAAAAATTTTCTAAAATCAATACGTTGTTTTTTTTGATCGGATGAGCTTGAGAAGACTTGCTAAGTTGTACAAAAACCCGCACGCGCGTGTAAACCTGTAAGTTAGTCCAGTATAAGCGAATAAACAAAATCTGCCCATTTTTGGCCAAGGACAACAACGGTGTTTGTGTTTAGAGGTTACCTGAGCAGGGTTAAATGAAACAGACATTAAATATAAGACGATGAGCATTCTCATTTTACTGCGTTGAGAATTGGTTATTGTTACGCATAATGTGTGGAACAAAACGCCTAAATCCATGTTTCAGATTACACGAGGTGAGTGAGGTACTCAATAAATATGCAATGGGAGTGTGGTCAAGGACGCCGGAACGGAGGTGCATTACGGGGCATAGGTGCCCTTACATAACAGTATCATAAGTAATTTCATGAATTATCAAGATCAATTTCAAAGAAATTTATTGCTGCTATTCGCGCACGCATAAAATTCAGAACGGTTTTCTATAATTTCTGTTACAGGTCAACATTGTTACTGAACATGCAAATGCGAAACGAAAGACTATTATAGGTGCGCTTTTGCACTGAACTCAAGCAAACAGTTTTGAATTTGTGGTACGACAAAACCATGAGCGTCCGCAGGGTGGTCGAAACGGGCATTTTCTCCTCCCTGGAAATTGGGACTAAGAACAAAAATTTTCTAGAAAACTTGACATCAGCAGCTCAATTCCGATTAATTGATTTATTTCTTGCAATGACAGTTTATTAGCCGGTACGACAACTCACACTGCACAAAGCAGGACCTCTGAGAGAAATTTTTACCAGGGGGTACGAAAACCGATACCGGGTTCCTTACCTTCCGGGTGGTCGTCGAAACTTATATAGCTTGTTTGTATAGTAATTAGAATATAGATAAAACAGCTACCATGCTAAGATTTTCAAATATAGCTACCAGCCCTGCAGTCGGAGAAAGTGATCATCAATTTTGGGCTTGGTTACAGAAAACCTTAGCGTGAGTGCTTTTATCCTCCCGGGCCCAGGTTCGATGTACCTCTTGTAACCCCTCTCGTAGGCCCTGTGCACAAGAGACAGGTTCACTGTTCTGGTTTCATGCAGTGGTGAGCTTGCAGTTCACTCATGGCCGCTCTTTTGCCCGCAGGGGAAGCTAGCAAACTTGCGAGGGGATTGTTACCAAACTTGCGAGGGGATTGTTTTACTGTTGGTCTTTATTGTGTAACAATAACATGGCAACAAATCTTCCAATGTTGAATTCAAGTTACGATATTAGTCGGTTTGCCGCATGTGACTGTTGAACGCAGACATCTTGGCCAGTGGCGTAACTAGAGGTTTAATCCAGGGGAGGTAAAGTTTAGCTGAAGGGGACCCGCTGGTCACCGCAGGGGGGCCACTAGCCAAAAATCAGAAAAAGGTTTAGAAATGATAGTGAATCTCTAGATGTCGTGAATGTCCATACTAGATGAATAAAGAAAACAGCCCGAAAAACGCAAAAAAAACAAATTAAAGAATACTAAATATCAAAACGTCAACTAATTAGGGGGGCGGCTTGCCCCCCGTCAGTTACGCCACTGATCGTGGCAGGTGATTCAGCGAGACAATGATTGCTGATAACGGTAAGCAGGGACGCCGGAGAGCGATGGCATTGCCCCCCGGACCTTTCAGAACAAGGACAACGGGGACAAAGGTGTCTTTTTTCACAACGGCATCATAGGTACTTTTATGGTTTATTACGATCGAATTGAAACACATTTTCCATAGTTTCTTTTGTTATTTTTGTGGTCAACATTCTTGCTAACCTGCAACAAGCATGTAACGATTTTTTTGTTTTTCATAAGTTTCCATTGCCCTCAACTTTTTTACTGCCCTACCGACATTCCGACGTCCCTGAGTGTGGTCATATAACTTCACCGCTGCCTTTTCGTTAGTGTCATTGCCACTTTTTATGTTCCTGATATCGAGGGAATTGCGATTGAAGTAATATGTTTATGAATTGGAACAGCTTTTTCAGTGAATGTAACGAGCACGTGTAATGCTAATTTGTATGGCATACCTTCCAGAAGGGCCCCCAATTTAAAATAGCCTAGAAACTTCGCCTCTGACAGTAAGACTATGCCAAAAAGTTAAGTGTTTTTGACTGTGACTGTGAAACGTCAGTTTTCCTTCAAACAATGAGCACATTTTTGTGAATTTAGCGACTTTTTGGCTGAAATTCTTATTTCTAAGATATTGACAACCGCTTTCGACAAAGATCGTTTTGACTATCTTAGATACCTAATGCTTGAAGTGTCTCAGGTTCAGCGTTTTTCGTATTATTTTGGAGTGGGGTGACATGTAGAGTGTTTATTTTTAGTCACGAGCAGCAGTCAATCAAACAAATCTTGTTGTGACATTCGATAAATAGCAACCTAACTTACTGTGTAACTTCAACTTAAAGGCTTGGATAGCGACACAGCCTCTGTCAGCATTGCAATTTCTTTTTGGTTCGGAACAAAAGATCAAAATATCTAAGGTAATCAGATATCAAGCACCACTGCATGGGTAAGAAAGACAATGTTGCCAACAACAAAAACTTGATTTAGACAAACAGAACATCTTGAAAACCATATGATTCACGATTGTATAAAAAACGTAATTGTTTTCTTCATAACGTTTCGTTAAATATTCATAATATTTCAAATTTTATGTTGTCCATCATGCAAATATACAGCTGTATTGCAGGTTTCCCCGCACAGACATTGTTGTGTGAGTGATCTTGGGAACTGTCGCATGCCTTTATGTGTTCGTAAACGTACCATGTTGTACTTGCGTTCGCGCTTGATTAGACCGTCCAGTGGCGTGATTGGCTTTAGTAATAGTGTTTCTTTTATATTTCGATAGAAATTAATGAGCAAAATTTCAGAACCCATTAATGCCTAAGGTTGTAGGCATTGATGCCCACAATCTATTAATGCCAACTTATTAGGGTGCATAAAAGTTTGAAGTATTTCTGATCTTTCTGCAATTGATGTTGTTTCATTGCTATGTTCTTGTATAACCTAAACCACACAGCAATTGCACATCTGTTTAAAAAGATAGCTGCTAGCTTGACTAGAAGAACAAGGACGAGCAAATACGGAAATTGCAGGCATGAACTCTAAGGATCTGGAGAAAAGCCCAGGGGATTTTATGATTAACGTACAGAGATAGATGGAGAACGTACTTTCGTTGGTTGGAATGATAACAAATGCGTTTACGTAGCATCAAATACACCTTCAGCTTCTTCAAAAATTGCTGTATCACGCTACAGCAGGAAAGATAATGCTGAAATGCTGGTTCAACAGCCTACGCTGATAAATGAATGCAAAAATCAAGTGGGGTGTAGATCATTGTGACTAGAATACAAGTTACTACAGAATCTCTGTAAGAAGCAAGACATGGTGGTGGGATTTGTTCAGTTGGTTGCCTGAAATGGTGATGCAAAATGCGTGGCTCCTCTACAGTCATCAAGCAGTTACGGATTCACCATCCTATGGTCTGCTGTCATTTATGAGAGAAACTGTACAGACCAACTTGATCCAATACGCTGTTCAAACGACACAAGGGCGCAGAATAAGAGGACGAATTCTTTATGCAAGATTTAAATGCCATTCCATGTACGCACGTACCGAGTAAATAAAAAAACACGCGGAAAGGGTGCAAAAGGTGTGGTTGTGGACTTCATGATCACTGCTTTTAAGAGTGGCAGGCAATTACCCCAAAATAATTCGCTCACAAGCAGCAGCGTAACGTTTTCACAGGTCTCAACTAAGTTATACTTTTGAAGGCCTGCTTGAGTGTGGTTCACAGGCTGGCGGCTTTAATTACAGAAGCTCAGTTACAGGTTTATGTGCTTTGTCTTTATTTGCATTTTCTTCTGTCCATAGGTAGATTTATCTGCAAACGCAGTTGCTTAACCACAAATTACCCGGTTTTTCTTCACTCGCGTATTTTCTGGCATGTTTTGTGTGTCAAAATCTCCTTTGAGAAATAGCAACTTGTTTTGTGTTCACTTGAATATGAAGTACACAGCAGCAAAAAAGCTATACTTAGTACATATGAACTTAAAGGCATTCATACCTATTGCACCCTATTGTGGAGTATGTGCCCTTCCTCCATTATATTAAGATACGTAAACACAAGAATCGGAATTTTGGCCGTTTTTGCGCTATTTGCTGTAGAAGAACAACAAAAAATAGAAAACACCACAAAATAAAAATTTGGTTTATGGGTTAAAGATAAACGCTTGGTATTACAAGAATGTTAGCCGAGATAAACACCTTGCATGCATTGCGACCTAAGGAACACTTTGTGCCAAAACGTATATGACCTTATGAAACAATTCATCGAAGTAAGGAATGCTTTCAACATTGTTTGAAAACATAGCAACTCAAACTTTTCCAATTAATTTTTCTTGTGATACCTAGTATGAGATTATTTTCTGCTTATCGGCCAATGCATAAATATAGCTAAGGAAGAAGAATACGTCCATTTCTGCAATTTGTGAAAAAACAGCAACTTTATACGAATATTATACAAATAAACTTATTTGGTGGCAGGTCACGAAAATTAGTAAATGATGAGAACTTGAATCATCATTTAGGCAAAGATTTAGTCTACCGGCATAGAATTGTATCTTTTCTCTGGCATGACATAATTTCACGAAATCATCCTATTCTGTTGAGACACAACCAAGAAAGCATTAATTTCAAGAATAGTAAAAGCCAAATCAATAGCAGAAATTTGCATCTAATGGTCTTTGATTAACTTCAGATTTTTTACGCATTTTTGTCATTGGAGTAAGCTAAGTTTTCATGCAACATACTCAATACTTAGGCTACTGATTGTCTACTGTTTCACGCCATCGCATGCACTTTCAGATTGTTGAGCAGGAGATAAAAAGTGACATGGTGCTTCATAAGATGCCCATATTATAAAAAATATCAAGAAACATGTTGCATTTGCAAACACCAAATCGATGAATCTGCACAAACCTGGCTGCACGTTGTTTAAATCGACTCGAATATGGTTGTCTCTGTCAGGGCGGCTTTGTTCATGCCAAAATCCAAGGGCATGCATAACCTCGTGGATGACAGTACCTGCATGCCAGCAACCAGCACCCAAAGAAATCTATGAAATCCATAAGTTGCTTTTAGCTAATCTCTTATGTACTTACCTGGGACAAATTTACAAATTTCATGTTAAAAACAAATTGCTTTAAACCTTATATGCAAATTGGCCACTTGTCAATTCTATAAAGAAATATCCTGAGAAAATGCTCAGATCTAACTAGTTTGGTGCCTGAGGTTTGCAATGGACAGAGAAGTGAAAAAGATTTTCTGCTTCCAACTTATAAGTTAGTTATAACCACATTAGCCTGTTTCTGGCAGTCTGTTGCTATATTATGAAGATTTGCAACAACCAAACAAAATTTTCTAAGGTAAACTAGGACATACGGCTTGAGCGTAGGTAGTAACTGTTTATAATTAGCAATGCGCACAAAAATGTTGTCATCACATCGTAACTTACTGCTGTCAGTTTTGGAGGCTGCAAACTCGCCTCCACAACGCTAAGATCTCCCCAAGTTTCTGTATACCCTATTTTTTCGATTGTAAGCCGTGGCTTACAAAGTTTTTTTATCATTTCGTGCGATTTATAATCAATGGCGGCTTGCAATCAAAGGCAGCTTACATTTTTTTTATTTCTTTACCTTATCGAAAGGTACAGATGACTGTATTGAAAGGTATAGATGACGCTCAGTTTTTCTTTGGATACGTTTTGTCGACCAACTCTCTTTACACATTCTATTCCAGGGGTCGGCAACCTGCGGCACGCTTGCCACACTTGACACGCCAAGCATTTTCCAATGGCACGCAGAAGCTCCACGTTGTGAATATCAATGTTTTTATGATTCGCAACAAGTATTGTAGACCTTGACTTGTGCAAAAAGACGGATGTGGTTGGCACACTGAATGATTTGGAACCTTAAATCGGCACACATTTACCAAAAGGTTGCCGACCCCTGTTCTATTCTCTTCAGCATTACGCGCATCCGTGGCAGGAGGGATTATGATGAACAGAAGGCAGATGCGGTGATGCAAACATCGTTACCCGGGTTACCTAAAAACGCGAAGTGTGCCAGAAAGCGAAAATATCTAAGAGGCTAAAGTAACCTATGCTCAAGTGCGGCTTACAATCAAGGACTACTTACAGTCGAATATATACTGTAATGAAAAAATGTAGGTTCGCCTGCTGCGCTGTAATATTCGTCACTAGTGGACACTTTCTAGTTTCTACCTACATTAGATATAATGCCTAAATTTTGCGGTTTTTGCGGTCGAGACTAAAAGAGAGATGTTTCACCAATGCGGTTTGACAATCTTTATGTCAACAGATGCACAAGCTTTTTCTCGAGTTTGAATAGATGATATCCTGTAAGAAACATGGTTTTTAGTCATCTTGGAGCTTATCGACGTTTTTTATTGCGAATTGTATAAAACATTTTTATATTTCAGCTCAACAACTATGTCTCTCAGCAAACGTTTGGAACTTTGACACCAACTCTGTCTTTTGATATTCACGCTCGTTCTCTTCAAACTATAAAAACCCGTTGAACGTCTCTGGACGAAAAAATATATGAATTTTTAGGAAGTTGTTTGTCACACACAGATAAAAAACAAGGAATTTTCGTTGATTTCACAGATTCATTATAACGTTGGTAACTAAAATCCTTTACAACCACTGGCTGCTTGCGAATAACAGCCTTTTGGCAACATTTCTTGCCAAACAAGACTAGACCTGCAATAACATGCTCACCAGCAATTCGAGGTTCTTCATCCTAATTTATGAAATGGTGTCATCCATTAAATTTTTTTATAATTTATGACTAATATTCACAATATGGTGCATGATCCACCTGAGATTCGACAAAAATTACACTCACGACGAGCATATTACCAGCAGATAACAGTGACCTGTTCTCAAGTACGGTTTTAAAATATGGCAATGAAGCATTTGGTAAGATCCGAACACTATCTTTAAGGTATTGGTCTATTCACAGACTCATTATACAGTAAACCCCGTATTTTGTAGTACTTATCCACAAAGAGCCCTTTTAACGCCGGCAACTGCCAATCTGGCCGCGAGTTATGGCCGATCATAACTTCAAAAGCCACGATCATGGCAGTTGCGGGCATTACACGACTACCTACATCCGATGCTCAGTTTATTTTTTGTGTAAGTCTGGACATGTGCGGGGTTAAAAATATGTAATGTTTTATGTTCAAAACATCTTATACTATTATAGTCAAATATATTTGCAAAGAAATATTACAAGTTTAACAACGATTTTTGTCTTCCGGAATTATAAGCTTAAACGTCGTGGTATTTCCCCAGCATGTTGAACAAAGGCTTAAAGTAAGAAACATCTGTTACATAGTTTCTGGGAAGTTTACCTGGTGCCTTGAAGATTGATAACCAACTGATGAAGAACAACCCCCTCCATTGTAAAAGTAAAGAAAATTCTGCTGCTCTATGGTTCGTTCTTGAAGTCTCAAGCAAGTCTTATCTTTAAATTCAGCAGCAGCTTGCAAGATGGCTTGCCTTCCTTGTGAACCTGATATTAGTTTTGCAAAAAAAGTGATATCTGAATTGAATTTCACTTGTTGATGTTTACAAATGAAGATCACCAGTATCTTTAAGGGCTGTTAAATGAAAACTTAGCTATTCGGAAACCTAACCATCTGAATCCGAGTGATGCCACGAAGTCAAATGATTCGAGTCAAAATACTTCATATTTTGACTTGAGTTCATTTTTCTAGAAATGTTGCGATAAAATCATTTGAGTCATTCTTTTTACTGCAAAGGTTTCACTCGAATCGAGTCTGATTGAAATATAAGCAACCCGGAACGAGTCAGACATTTGTGACTTGTGACGCGGCTCGAGTTATATACAGAATATCTACTTGCGACACTTGCAACTGGCATATTAAAGCACTGTGTTTACGTTTTATCGAGCCAGAATTCGTTTGATGTGAAATTGACTCAAGCTGACATATCAGTTTATTTGAACAAAACTCGAGAAATATCGTGATTTGATTTGGACTTAGGTTGGAAGCGAAGGGCACGTTACTCCATTAGGCTATAGAATGGAAAAATATGTGACAGGCGCTAATTTTTGCGTATATTTAGTTTTTCCATGTAGTTGATTTAACTCAAATAAAAAGTTCCACATAATATTTTGAATCAGATGATATGAAAATACAATTGACACGAAAGTGATTCAAAATTTCTTCTCTCCCTGTGTTTTACCGATGCTGCTTGATATCGCATACGGTATGATGTAGTTATCCCCATCCGGGTACGTTGTCCACAATGCAATATTCCGTCCGGCTCCACGCCGCGCTCTGTTCGGCAAGTAATCTTCGTTTTCCTGCTGCAAAATCCTTTTAAGATTTTCTGTCAGCACAATATCACTTTGGTATAAGCCTGCAAAAGATTAAACATAACAAAAGCCTCCTGAGTGTGAAACGAAGACTAACATTCAATTGGATTACATTCGAGATTCGACTATGTGACGTTCCAGAAAATTGTCAACGAGAATTGTGTCAGAAAATCAGAAATTAAAGTTTGTTTGTTTGCCACTAGTTCACCAAATGGATGCATATACTCTTTCAAGGCATCGTTTTCAAAAATTGTTGATTCTATAAAATGGATGATTAATGTTTGTATTATATTACACCATAGCGCCTTGACTTGAAATAAATGCATTCTTTAGAACAAGACTTGTTCTAGGATTTTTTTCTAGAACAGTGCTTGTTCGAAATTTTTAAACAATCATCCAATTTGATTGTACATCAAAATGTGTAAAACTTTGTCAAAGTACTTTTAACCATGCTTTTGCGTTGTGACTTCCACGTATTTGAAACAATGACATGAAACTTCAAAAAAATTGAACTTTACTTTCTTTTCTAAATCATAATTTCATCAAAAGTTATCACCTTCTTCGCCATCTGCAACACATTCACATGTAAAACATCCAAGCATGTCTCGGTGGTATCCAAACTTGCAGTAATTCTCCTTAAAACACGGCAGGTCTGCACACATGTTGCTATTGTCGGCGATGCCCGATGAAAGAGTTCCTGCCGAATGTAACGTTCGGTGAATGACATCAAATTTTAGCAAAACTGTCATACACGCTTGAGAAATGTTAGCATAACTACATAAAAATCTTTAAGAGTATGTGGAAGGAATCAAACACCATAACATGAGTTTGATCATGAACAAGAATAGCGACTTACTTCTTGCGCATTCATTGATTTTCGGTATATCATACTTGTCGCCGTTTCCATTCAAGATGTCGAGGCAAATGTCAACCTGAGCTTCTTCTTGAGCGGATGTTTCTTTTAGCGCGGAACTGCAAGTTGATAAGGCAAGGAGCAAAACTGAAACAATAAAGTAATGAAAAATGAAAATGCAAAATCAAAAGAAAGCGCAATAGAAACACTTTCCTTGTCAAGGTCAAAATTGTTCCGCATGATTGTATTCTGCTGAAACCTTTCAAAATTTTGTTCATAACAAATTATTATGTTACAAGTTAGTCTGCTTGTAATACTACTAAAGCATTGTACATACTTATACTCTTCGAAACCATGTTTCAGTTTACAACAGACGTAAAACGTTGTTCTATTTCAGATCTTCAAGCTTTTCTTGGAAGGCCGTCAGTTACTATGCTACCTTCACCAAGCCTCCTTTTGTAGTTTACGGATATTGGGATGCGAGAAAAAGGTGATCGGTTTAACTTCCTCCAAGGTCTTAGGGTTAACCACAAATTAACGTGTCAGCGAACAGTTATGCTTTGCACTCTTTTGACGTGATAGACATGATAAGTCATTTTCCGATTTGACTGAATCATCATCCTCAAATTCCCCCACGATTAAAGCTGAACTCAGCAACTCTTTCGCCGAAAGTGCTTAGGGTTCACCGCTTTGCTGCCAAATATTTGTTTTACTGCGTTATTTGCGAGCATAAATTAGTGTGTGGTTTTATGTAGATTGAGAAAATAATAATAAAATTATGTCGCCATCAAAGCTTAATAAAATTATTCACCAAAGTTAATTAGCAGTAACTTCTGGAAAGTATATTAATGGCAAGTTTCCAAGTTTTCTACTCAAGCGAAATCTTTATAAGAGTAAACAATAACAGCTATTTCGCTACGAGCTTTATAAGTTGATCTTGGTCGGTTTGTCGTAGCAGCACTTGAACAGCCGACAAAATGCTGTGCGGTTGTTCTTTCCAAATTGATTTGAAAATTGTTTAATCAGAAGACGCATCACTGCAGAGATCTATGACAGCGAAGCCACCTAAAGTTGAAACTGACTGCAAACTTTACCCTCACCACGAGTAAAGTGCTTGAAGAAGGATGAAAGGATGTCTGTCTCCAGGAACGTATATGACCTTAACAGGTAACGATGCGTCTGTTTAGTTTTCTACATTGCTTCTGCTAAACAAGTGTCTTTGGTGTAGTTATGGCGTTTTTGTTTCTTGCTAAGGTTTCATTCATTTTTTTCTCAGTGACTTTTTTTGACAATGCTGATGAGAGCATTAACTAGTAGGAGAACATAAGATCCTGTGCGAAATTTGAATCCAGTAGCGAACGTTTCTGATGCATGCTTTGATTAATATTTAGCAATGTTGTATCTCTATAACTATTTGCGTCTAGAATCAATATTTAGAAGGAATATCTCAGTCTGACTTTTTGAAGGCGGGGAACCTTTACAAATGCATGCCGTACAAAGTTGTATAAACTATTGTTCCACAGCGTTTAATCGAAAACATTGAACAAACACCTTAAAAACGTTAATAATATTCAAGAATTTTACGTGAAAGTGTGTAATGCCGAAGTCTAGAAAATACCTCTGACCTCTCTGATGTCAAATGCAGATCGTATGCTGTTCAGCTGTCTCTTCGCCAAAGATGTATGAAGATGCTGTGCTTAAAGTTACAGAACCCCATAGTCAAAAAGTACGACCATGAATGCAATTTCAGCTGCCCTGGAAAAGTTTGGTAAACAGTTGACTAACTCTGGTCATGCCTACTAGATTCGAGATAAGCAGTGAGTAAGGCAGTACTGTTGCAGTGGTAGATTCTCGCAAAGGAAGCAATCAAAGGTGAATCAAGTGGTGTATATCCTGGTTTTCTAAAAGACATTGTATGAAAGGCAGAGAGCCAAGCTTGTAAGGGCCTCCTATTCAATATTCGTCATAGCAGGCATTGTTGAAAGGGAGAACACATTAAGTTATGCGACGAAATTTTTGTAGAAGTCTTATCAGAGCGACCATCGATCTAGAACAAAAAATAAGGACGGCTGAGCAAAATTTGATTTTATTACCTAAAGAGAAAACGATTGTTTCTGTTTGCACGACTAACGTCAGATCATAAGTTTGCCTATTTATCTCCAAAAAACATTTGTTTCAGCAATGTCTTATTCTCGACTTCCTTCATGTAATCGACACGGAAAACGTTTGTTTCGCGTACTTATTTCATGAATTAATTAAGTGCTAAACATTCGCTACAAGACCAGCTTGCCTAAGCATCCTAACCAGAGTAGATAGCTTACGTGCAAATCAGTGAGTTACGACTCTGTGCTGCAAGATTATACTACCTTTATGACGTCGCAAAACCTTGATTACAAAATGTTTAGGATGAGCTAAATATAGGTGGGCGAAACGTCGGCTAAGTAAAAAAATAATCGCCAGAAGATCGAATTTATCTGCTTGATTTGAAACCTGGTGGCAAATGCTACGCAACAACATAAGCAGCAAAAAGAACAGCATTTTTCGTAGATAGTAATGGTCTGTATGCCTATGAGATATTCTTGTGTTTAAAATTGTGATGTTTCAGAAAATAAGAAAAAATACAGACGCAAGTCGCAAATAAGGACATTTCTTAGAAATAAGGACAGTAATATTTTGTAAGACTTGGTATTGCAAAATAAGGGCAAATCCTAGAAATAAGGACGGTATCAATATATTATTGGCAATCTAGCCATTTTCCCCAAATCTTATTTAAGGCGTTTGCCAGGAAAGAGTACTTTCAAAATTTTAAAATTTGTTAAAACTGGCTTGTGAAACGTATAAACGCATACCTTCTTCTAAGACTTCACTGGTATGACAAAATAGCGGGCCACCGTTTTTAAAAATGTCTCCAGCTTTTATGTTCCTTTGCAATTATTATACGACAGTCAAAGACAGAGGTTCGAAGTTGAAGAAGCCCTGGCTAGAGAATGTGGACCCAACGATTACAAACACAATCAAATTATAGACAAACATCTTTCAGCCAATATGGTTCTATTGTTTCCATGGTCCCTTTTAGAAACCAAATAAGCACCCTCCATGGGGTAGGCAAGAGAAGATATCGGCAAAGTTTTTTAAATAAGAAATCGATTTCACGTAAAACTATGTTTCCTCAATCCTAAACCCTGCAAGCAAATCATACGGGTGGAACGTTGAAAGGGTAAAGGAAGAGCAGGGAAAGCAAACAAACTTAGGACTAAAATGGATAAATCAAAATCAAGCTGCAACAACTAAAAACTGAATTAGGTCTATCCCAAATAAATACATTTCACTGGAACATCGAAGCTAACTGACGCCAAAGCTCGAGCAACTCAAGTTGAGTTACTCGAGCTTTTGCGTCAGTTAGTTTCGATGTTTCAGTGAAATCATTTATTTGGAAAGACTTAATTTCCATTTTTTAAGTCACCAAGGTTCGTAACTGCTCGCTGTGTCAACCTTGGTGATCTTGATGAGATTTCACAACTACGTAGCAGCCACTGGCATTCGACATTCTGTAATGCATAATTATCAGCATGTCCGCTGACATTTTACAATTCGTATTTATTACATAACACTCCGAACTCAATTTGGCTCCAAAAAAATCGGGGCAGATGTCTCCCTTTTCCTTAGTTAAGCCTACGCCACTGCATGTTGATACGTTTGTAGGTATAGTGCGCTTCTGGGCCTGCAAACTAACCATACTTATCCTCTGTGGCACTGAGAAGTTGGAAAATCTGACCAGCCTGAGGACTCCTATAATGCCCCTGAGACTGCTCAATGGGAACGAATTTAGATATCTTTCTTTCAGACGTATGCAAACAGTTGTGTATTACTATATCCAAATATGTTGGTGTAATGTATAAAGATAAATATTATGTGAATAACCAAGCATTACGTATGTTGTATCAAAGCTTAATAAACTCACGGGCACAGTATGGGATTATTGCCTGGGGAAAAGCAGCTCCATGTCATTTGCAGCCAATATCGGTTGTTTTAAACCGCGCCATGAG
>JGI24021J15306_10002017_pt1 | contig 21156 bp, 16 predicted proteins | sample Ectturendosymbi1_FD_15306 | JGI IMG/M metagenome (IMG submission 15306)
AATTCTAACCGGAACGCCGTACCGGCAATAATTCTTTTACCGGAACGGCGTTCCGGGCCGTTCCGGCTTACTTTCACCTCTGGTCCTACAACCAACGCATTTTGAGTCATCCAAGGCAGAGGGCAACAAGTTGTGATGTTATTTCTATAGAGAGTCGGTAAATGTGAAACGTTGAGGAAAAGATGGATGAAAATGTATCCTAAAATAGGGCAGCGTTGTTTACAGACTCCATGAACCGGCTGAAACCTGTTACAATCTTTTAACGTTCATTTTCAACCGCTGTAACTGTAAGTGACAGTAAAGTATTGTTTTTGTTATGGTATATTCAAAGGAGGCTTTGATTTTTTTTTAGTCAAACACATTCACACATGTTTTCTTCTATCTTTAATTTTTAGGAATCTGATTCATTTTCGCAAGAAATGTTGCTCCTATATGACCTATCAAGTATCAACATGGTTTACCATTCCCAAGTCAATCTGGATTTCCCAGTTTGGGATTTTTTTCTAGAGTGTTCAAGATGGCACCGAAGAAAGCACTCATTTACTTTTCAGTATTTTCAATTTTAATGAATCCTTTTTAACTGATGAACAGTTTCATTGTGAATTTACCGACAGCCTTTTAATGGTTTGCAATTAAAAATAGTAATCAGTTAGGTCGATTGAACGAATCAATGTGTAAGTGTGATTTTTCNGCCAATTTTCCATTATATTTGTGGAAAACAAGAGACCCGTAGTGCTCATTCAGCCGGAGAGTGTGCATTATTTTCNTGTTAGTATATACGTTACGTCAGGGTCGTTGGTTTCAGTTNCTCTGAACAGCCATTTTATCAAATTACTGGCAACCCAGACAGAGGTTTTATCATCTGTTTTGCAGAATGACCCTCTTCCATGCAGTTTTCTCTTCAAACTGTGTGCACTTCACGTCGTGCAATTTTGGATAAAAGCAAACCGATTCCAGGTAAAGGTGACCCCCACAGCGAAGGGTGCAACCAATGGTAAGTCAAACATATAGCCCCCAAGATTTTCCCAAGCAATTTGTGTACGAGCTTAACATTGCTGCAAGAGGCTTGCTCATGGAATTCAGGCTGGGATGGAAACGCAAACAATGCTTACAAAATCAAATGCAGTGAGCCGAAGCCATTTTGAGTCCCAATGCGAGGGCCAGCTAAATTCTGTATGCACTGCATGTTTTCTCTGTGTGAAAACGTAAGCAATGCGTACGCCTAGTTGGATCAAGTACCTAACACACCCCCGTTACATTACACCGCGATGAATGATAAAGCAAATGCAAGCGCTACCGAACCCCACGTGAAGTTTTACCTACTGAGTTACAAAAGGGAAATGGTTGGATTTTATGCACATCACAGACATCAGATACTTTTTCTGCGATGTTACACACTCAGCAGGATCAGTCCACAGAGAACAACAAAGAGCTCGCCTTGACGTCTCACAAAAATCAGCAACCATTCTCGCTGTTAGAATGAACGGCTTATGCAAATCAAGTCTCTCTCCTGGTGTTTTTATTTCGTTTATTTACCGACGCTTCGCCCGCCTATTCAGGTAGGCTTCCTCAGGGCAATATTTTAACCACAAGTGGCATAGTAGGAAAGCACGCGTGCCACCTGTCGGTCGATACCGAAGACTCGAAAAACATTACTTCACTCGCGACCTGTCCAGCCGCTTGCTCGGCGTTGGTCGATGGGTGCAAGGGAACGGTCCACGCGCGGTGCTGCCGTTGTCTTGCCACCAGTGCAGCATTCACTGCGAAAGTAGCAGCGTGGCCCACGACGCAGAGTAAACGAAAATGGGCGCCCGCAGACCACTTACCAGAGGGAGAACAAAGCGAATATACTGAAACTTTCTTTACATGCAATTTAACATTAACAAAAAACAATGGGCAACGTGACGTCCAACGCCACGAAGGCAAATAGTCAACATGTAAACGAAATAAAAATGATCAATAAAAGACGTGGTTTGCTTGNAATTAAACCTGGTGGTTGGTAACTGCTACGAACAACATTAGCAGAAAAAACTNTTTGAACTATTTGTTTCGCTTCATGAGCAGACTGTTTGTCTCCACTTCTCGTTTATTTAGAGTTTGCACAAGAACAAAACACAGCAAACAAACGCAGATAAGAGATTCAGAAAGAATACTTCAGTTGGAAGGTACGCCGAGTTCAAGACTTGATTTGCGAGGACAACAGCCCAGGAATGCGTAGTAACGAGTTAAGGTAACTTTAACCTAGTACGCTCGATGCATATACAAACCATATACTTAATAGTGTAACCTTCATAAAACCACCTTCATCATGCACTGGATAGCAAAGTATTTAACAACCGAGCAATTTGAATGCAACAAATAAGGCAAATGTTGGCAGTTACCTGTTATGAATCGCAGTATAAGATACAGACAAAGCTACTAGTAGGCTACGAGTCATAAGATCAATCCCAAGCATCGGTTTACTTCACCAAAAATATCAAGTCTAAATACCAAGTACGCGTGTAAAATCGCGTATCCACAAATAACTTCTCACTTCCTTTACCACACNGCATACCCCTAACAACATGATCTAGTAAAGTGTTCCGAGGTTTACAATCTGTAACTGCAAGTTTACGCTTCGCATTTTGTTTTTTAACGCACGCTGAGAAACCGGTGCAGGTTTTTTCTACTCGCAAACAAGCTAAGAAAACTTCACGCTGACAATCAAGCTGTTTTTCAGCATTGATATATTAATACGACTGGACGAAGTCTTGTAAACTTGGGGCAGAAGACAGATTGCATTAAGCTGTACACTTGTTTTCAATCGCGAAAGGTAAGAATAAATCAATAAAAGGCAAAACAAAGCTCATGCAAGCATGTTTACAAACGCAGGATTTGCTGTATTATAAGCAGAGCGCAAATCGCTGCCTTAAGACTGCCTAGAAGTCCGCAAGCAAGCATTGCTACTGGGAAGAAACGTCGCATGCTTTTGAAATGAAAACAAACAGATAAACGAACATTGTAACTTACGCGTTTTACACGTCATAATTAAAAACCGGTTAGAAGCTTTAAGTGAGAGAACGATCTGTGTGCACTGTTGTGAAGATGGCACAACAGTGCGCCAACGACTGACCTAGCACTGATCGATAGGTTTCCAGGACCTAGGGTTAAAACAAACGATTTTCTTGACGGAAATACGATCGTTTACGTGGACGTACGAAAAGAAGATAGCTTAGAAAGGAGAATTCCATGCAGCCAGTCAAAGTGCAATGGAGAAAGGGCAGTTTTACGTATGGTGACATGACAAAATGCTTTTGATTGAAAGCACGCATACAATTCATCTAATACTTGTTACAGGATGAATTAAGCAGCGGTAAGTATGTGGCTGCGGCCGCTACGACCAGACCGGGATCTTTAATCACATTTTCGACATCATTGCGTTGTTTGCCTTCAAAAAGTTTTGCGCGTTGCAATCGATATGCTGTCTCCATTAATGTAAAAAAGCTCTGGCAATGGCGAACAGAGCAAAAACTATACTAAAATGCAAACATCACACGCTGACAGCGTGAAGACGATGGGATTGTTAAGTTATCTTCGAATTGGTGATTGCCGAAAGCACTCGGATTGATGGGTTAAAATCGTGGTGTCTCATCTGACGTTCGCACGCAGTGAAGGTGACAGCGCAGTTGCAAAGCCACTCACACAACGAAGCAACCGCCGGGCTATAAAACCTGTTTATGGTGTTTTCCCCCGAAAAAAAATTCAGGAAAAGCAACTTTTCATAACAGGGCTAAACAAAACAAACGAAAAGAACTGAAGGCAAACGAGACCGAGTACACGGATCTGGTCACGAGATAAAACCATGTTGGGTTTCGCCCGAAGGTGGAGGTAAACTGAAGCCGAATTTTAATGATTGACTAGCAATTCATTCTGGACATTCGGCATTGCGCAAGCAGTTTCACTGGAAGCCAATTGTCAGACGCATGAACGTCGTGCACAGACGACGTGTACTCGAATCACAAACATGGCTGTTTCGCCATGTTCCAACAGCGATGATGAATTGAATGTGACAGTAAAAGCAGTACAGGTGATCGTTAAACTCATGAAAGAGCGTGCACTGGTATATCGTGAGCCGTAAAACTTTGTCACTTGTTGATGGAGAGAGGAAAACTGGCGACGCGGTGATAGTCAAGGGTTTGACAACAATTGCCATCGGTGAGTTCGACCACAAGTTAAAAGTATAATATGAAACCGCAACGAAATGAAACCAAGCCGCCTCGCGTAGCCGCTGCAAAGCGTCGCGACGCTTATTTCACGCTGCTGCAAGGTAAAATACAATTGCACTAGAGGGTTCTTACACACTCGTACAAAAGGCCACACAATGAATAGAGTAAAATCACCAGTGACGCATCCATCTCTGGAAAGCTGGGTCAGCGAAAACACATGACGCAGTGGAACCCGGAAACGCTCGGAACGAGTTCAAAACGAATTGCACAGCCATGAAATGCGAGGAAGAGCAGCCTGCCTTTGTACAAGCGAAAACTCGACAGGGCAACATCGCCAGAAGCACATCCTGACTGGCAAGTTGATCCGGTTTGATGTTTTTGCGGAAGCACGCTATAGAACGGTTGGTGGGCTCACGTATTGCTGGAAAACGGTTGAAAAGTAGAATTTGAACGCAATTAGATAAAGTTGAGCACAAGGTGATGTGTGCGAAAAGCCGACTGTCGAAGAACACGGGCGAATGGAAGTTTGCTGAGATAACCGATGTATCAACTGAATTAAGATCATCTGATCGTAAAAATTCGCCAAAAAAACTTCACACTCAATAAATACTGCGACTTGAACCAGTATTTAATCAACGCAATCAATTTCTTCACCAACATCAATGTTCTGCTCGAGATAAGGAAAACCGTTCCAGCAGCCCATCCCAGAAATGCAGACTTGCGTGAATTTCACTCGCGTGCTTCGTATGCTCCATGCGCCTCATCCAACAGATGGCTTACGTTGCGATCGTAAACCTACTGGCTCAGACAGATTTGACCGCAGCTGCTGACTCGTGGCCCGCTCCCGACACAACTTCGCTGCCAGCCAACTGCCACGTCCGGGCACGATTGCTTACGACATGTGAACTGTGCACGGGGAGCGTTCAGCGCTGCTCACACCGAGACCGATGTACTCAGGTTGCTGAACGCAGAGGAAAAAGTCGTGAACGGACGAGCAGTTGTCGTTGAATTAAAGCTGCAAACGTCGGGAATGCTGTCGCTGCTCAAATCCTTGATGATGTTTTGGATCGACACGATTGTCCCAGCGACGAACCCGGTCAGACCAAACACGATGATCAGTATGTCTTTGCAGAGAATTGACTTCCCCATTCTTTTGCTGACGCTGCAACAACGAAAGCGGAAACGCTGTCAGCGTAGTTACAACGCAAACAACTAGGAAGCCCATGCAAGGGGAATGCTTTGTCCGAGTACTAAGTCATAACACGCACAGAGTGGTGCGCTTTTCTAATGAGGACTTTTTGTTTTTTCTGCTACTGTGGCGCACAGTAGGCGTATTGTGTTTTATCCGGAAATGCAATTCAGAAACGCATTGCATCATGAAGCATGTTGAACAATCGAATGTTCGCAGAAAAAATGTTCGCCAACAATGCCGTACACATTGACATCACGCCATCTTTTGCAGACATCTCGCACCGGCATCAAAACGCTTTGTTCGAAAACCGCCAGTAAAATCGCTACATTAGTAATTAATTACAAGATTCCCTTCAATTTGCAATGCTTCATAGCATTGAAATTTTCACAAGCATCACGTTGAAGATTTAAAGACGCGAAACATGCTCATTTCATCAAAGGATGGCTAGCTCCTCGTGCAAAGGGATCATCACATTGCGCCATTACACAACGGCTACGCTGTAACAAGGTTCAGCAACCAACGGCACGCGTGCCACCATTGGCATGCCAAGCAATTTCCAATGGCACGCAGAAGGTCCAAGTTCTACCATCAAATTAGTTATGATTAACAATTAAGGTACATTGGCCTTGACTTGTATAAAATACGTGTGTTGTTGGTACATTAAATGATTTGAAGCCTTAAAGTCGGCACAATAGCGAAAAGTTGGCCTTCCTAGGTGTGTAAGCCAGTGGTTTGCAACCTTTTTCATGCAGCCACCCATTTCGCAACCCAATTTAATTTAACGGCCCCTTCCGAAAATTTCCACTCAGAAATATGAAATGCAGTTATGTTTGCACAATAAAAATCACAATGACTAAAAAATAACGTACGACATCACTGTATGTTGAACAAAGACTCATTTATTAAAGCCATGCACATGGCAGCATCAGTGAGAGAGACCCGTGCCGTATGGAAATCACTCCACAGCCCTACTCATTGAAAACTAGAGTAACTCCCAAGTTAGCTACCGCATTCAGATATCTAATTTACGAACACAGCACATTCTTACGTCACAAAGTCATTCGTGCGATGCCGAAAGCAACAGTACTGTAATGGTCATAATCACATCCAAAAACAATTTTGAATGAAAAAGCAGCAAGCAGGCTATCATTTTTGTCAGGTGATCCCATTATTTTGGGTACGCCAAAAAGTGGTTCCATATACGACATATAAAATATAGAAGTAATTATGGATATTTTTACCAAAAGCTCTCGTGACCCCAAGAAGAATGGCAAACGACCCCACGGGGATCGTGACCCCAGGTTGAAAATCACCGGTGTAAGCAAATCAGATTGCCGGTACATTTAATTCTACTCGAAACTGCATGCACGTGCATTTGTGCATAGCGGTGGTTGTCGGTCCCTTTGCAAAACGGACATTTCTACCAACACTTTTCTTGACCCAGGGCAGGAAGCGAAGTCGCTGCACATCCTCGTGGAAGTAAGCACGCCATTGCATCTAGTTTTTATTGTTTGCTGTCAAAAACAAACCCTAACTGGGAAAGTACATTTCACACATTTTTATTCTTAGCAGTACGGTGGATGTTTTAAGTTATTCTTAGCAATACGGCATAATTTCGTTTTACATGCGCCGCGGTGATTATCCGCAACGAGAAAACGGCAAATCCGGCGAAACTTACATGTTTTCTCCCCCACCAATCAGCGGTGCATGGACACCAATAGGTGTGGGCCAATAAAAAGTGAGTATATGAATGACGGGTGGAAAGACAAGGGCAAGGAATGAAGATGAAACTGCTCCGATCAACGATATGTAGTCGCCCAAATCAGGAATCGCAATGGCACAGAGACCTGGAAAACAAGGCTTGCTCTTAATTTTTTCTTTTGAGGAAGTTCACACAGCAGACGTGGCGAAGTCTACAAAAAGAAAGAGNGAGAGGTGGTTGAATGACAGAAAACAAAGGAGCACAGAAAGTTTCCANAATATTCACGTCAGGCAGANCTTCGCGAGAAGCATGCAAGCAGCGAGCATTGCAGCAATTGTTTCCGAGCAGCATTGAATGTTTTCAAATGTCTTGAACCTCACTATCGTTTTAAGNACCTACTAATGTCATTAAACAGAAGCACGAACAGTGCATTTTTGACTCTCTGTGCGGTTATGGGTTTGTGAAAGCGAATGGGACAAACAGTTTTTACGGAAACCAATTCCTTTGTGGCATGCATTCGGCCTTCCCTAATTCATGGATCCAGATTATCTGGAGCGCATGTGTAACGCACAATATCCAGATGTTAGCAGCCTACCGTGGCAGGGGGCGTGAGAAAATATATTGAAAAATATGCAGCCTATGTAAATAACACCTTTTGGTATAACAGTTTAAAGCAATGATTCTCAACGTGGTCCGCGCGGTCCACCTGGAATTTTTAGTGGTCCACAAAGAGTTCCATAAATCCGAAGTTGAACATGCCCTTGAATTCTCTTACCTATGTGCAATACAGGTTCGACTAATTGTTTATGAGGTGTCAGCATAGTAAAGTGGTCCAAGATGGGATTTGTTAAAGATGGTCCAAGGCCCAGAGAGGTTGAGAACCAACGATTTGAAGATACGCCTATTGCAGAATAATAAACAGCCGGGGTTTCGCGCACATTTTAGTGCATCTGTAGCTTGCACATCGCTTTTATCCAAGATCACTACAACGTCAGATAACGGTTCGTTAACATAAAACAATTACATGTACACTAAAATATGAAGCAGAGGTAGCATGCCACCACACACCGATCAAATACATCATGTAGAACCCTCTTTCAGCTGCCAGCTGGCATTTTAGCACGAAACTATTTTAGAGCCACGCGTCAGATATTTTATTTACAACGAGAAGAGTTGCGTGAGGTGTTTCATTCATTTATAGGAGAGAGTTTTTGCGAGTGATTGACTTCATCCATAAATCGTTGCTAATCTTTTACTCTGGTTCTTGATAAAGATTTGAGAATGTACTACANCAGTANANCAAATGCTTTACTTAACNACTGAACCAATACACAGGAAGTTTTGGGGATAGCCTGTGACANTGTAAAAACAAAATAAAATTTCAACATAAACATGGCGCAAAACTGCTTCGCAGTGACGTTTCCAGCTGTGAAAGAAAGCAACAAGTCTACTTTTGATTTTCAGCTGGCGCTACAGGGCTTAAGACAGTGTAAAGATCTTTGAAGCGAAACCACCCAGCAACACGAAATTTAAGTCCTAAGCCAGAGTCTTTAATCTTTAAATTTAAGTACTAAGCCAGAGAATTTAAGTCCTAAACCAGAGAATGTTGTGACGAGGTTACGTCACAACATTCCATCAGTCAATCTGATCTTCGAGTACACAAACGCGTTCTAAAGCAGTTTTTTTTACTACTCGTATTTTCAGTTCCCAGCATTCAAAGGCCTCTTCACCAGCAACTTTAAGAATAGATGATAGATAGTGCATGAAATTTTTCGATCCTATGACAAAGCCCAGCTGTAATTTTCAAGTGAAGTGTTGCGGGCGGTCTTGCCATTTTACCCACTGCTGTAATGCCCTCCTGGAGTCCAGGAACAATTGTGTTGCGAACGCAGTAAAATTTTTGTCACTTCAGAAGTAATTCTTGTCATTTCTTAAAGCTGAGAATTAGAAACAGTTCAGTTAATGTGCAGAGTGCAATACGCTTTACACTTTTATCACATCAATAAAGAGGTTTTGAAGTCATAACTGGTCTTTGCGCTGAAGACATTAACGTTCGCACCCTATAGGAAAATGAGGCAAGACGCCAGTTTCTCACTAAGCGGAAGTAAATTGCGCTGTGGAAGTCTGCGTCGTTTAATCACGACTGTCAATATGATTGCACTTTGTACTGCAACCCTGCAGAGTGTGCGTCGATGACATCACAGTTCGCATTGCAGATGTGATGGCCGCGAGTGATGAAAGGCGGAAAATTACAGAAAANCGACCCNTCGCAACAGACAACAGAAACATCTGCATGCCTCGTTCGCTTGGATCTNCCCTGTTTGTGCGCTACTTTATCATACAAGCATGTCATTAACTCGGTGATCTGCAAGACGCCGNATGTATGTGCCGCTGTTAATTCCTATCAAAACACGAAAATAGTCCTCTCACTATCCACAAGTAGCAATCAGTAAGCGTACGCGTTTGCTTTTCCGCAGATGAAACTTGGCTGATGGTTTCACAACGCAAGAAAAAACTAGGATTTATATCCTTCATTCGTTTGTTCTGTCAATGCTCGTTTTCTTTCTACACGAGCATCACACAAACTGTAAAACTTCAATTTTTGTTAACTCGTGTTGCAGTGTAATACCTCACAGCGATTTCACTGTTCGATGGTACGCACACGCAGAAAACATTTCGTTTAATTTCAGGTAGTTGCTTGCGGAATGAGCAAATACATTCTCAGTGATTGAGGATCAAGTTAAACCAATCAATCACGCTAACTACAAGTGGTTCTGTGGATAACTTGGAGCTCACAACCCAATGGGAACTTAGCCTTAAAAACTTCCCAAAATTTTCTGGCCAAAGTGCATTGTGCAAAACGGTTTCGCGTGTGTAAAGTATCTCTTCTAGCTAGTTTCTTACTAATGAGCTTATACGAAGTTTTCCCTATTTAGTTTTTGCATGTAAGAGTTTTACTTTTATGCATGGAACAAGGCAATTTTTATATGCAAAGTACTGTCAGCAAACCATTTCGAATACATCTAGAGCTTCAAGTTCACGGGCTTATGCGCTCAGATTTGAGACAGCCCAGAAGTTAACATTCCAGAACGGCAATGGCAACGCGAAGTCCTTTGTTCAATGACTGATGTACGTAAGTCTGACAGGAATTGTGCCTCTGTAACCAGTGCGCAGTTGCCCAAGCGTGAAGAAACGGCGTTCGCTCATTTCTTAAGGCACCAAAATATTGGTACCCTTGTTATTTTTATGAACCTTTACATCGACAAAAAACAATTCTAACCATGTTGACAGCCGCACGTTGCTCCCTCGTTTTGAAAATACAGCCAGAAGACCAGTTTAGGTCGCTACACTGATTTTAAATGAAAATCCCAGTCATTGCTGCTCGGTGTTTGAACAAATAGTTAAAGAAGATAAGTGATAACTCATGTAGTGCCATCTCTTCCATATTAAAAACGGAAAGCTATCGCTAATACAGTAAAACAACTGGTTGCAAATTGAAAACAAATTTTCTCTCAAGGAAATAAGCATCACATTAAACATTTATTGATGCTCAAGAAAAGAAACATGCATTTTACGAACCCCAGCTCAAGCAAAGAGGTTCTACACCAGGAGTTCCCAACCTTTCTCTGGCCATGTACCTTTTCAGCATTTCGACAATTGAGCATATACTCCTAAAATTTCTTAATACAAAATATTTTATCATGACTAATCATAGATGTATTTAACAATAAACAATAATTTTTGATAATAATATTAAATGATATATGTATAAATATTTGGAAATAAATAATATATAAATACATTTTCCCCTTCTATTGCTAACCTTAAATGTACCCCTTCAGATAGGCAAATGTATCCCTAGGGGTTGGGAACCCCTGCTCTAGACGTACGACAATTCACACACTACCTTCGTAAAGGCATGCAGGTAAGTGGAAGTAGATAGCCAACAAAAACTACTCAAGCTCAGACATCCTTCACGTTTCCCGCTTAGAGGGGACAGCAGTTAGTGGAGGAAAAGGTGTGGCTGGTAAATGTCGTGAGGTGTGCCGGAAACAATTAGGTACGCCAAGCGCTTCCTTTAATTGTTTTATTCCTTTCATGTTAAAACACGCGCTTTGCAGCAATAAGTTTACGCTCATTTTCGCAAAAACTTAAGGTCAGTTATAACATTTTGGGTAGTATCAGCCAAATTTGGAGAATTGGTGCCAGTCGCTTCCCTGGTCAGTGTCACACTCACATACGTTGCTAAACCATCACGACATCGCTATGCGCAGAAAGCTGCACGCGATGTGATGTTACCTTCACTCATATTCAAGTTAGCACGTTTGCGTTGGTCGGCAACAGCTTCGAAACGTCCACCAATGTCAATTACGATAAAGAACGTGCTCTCGAGTAAAACCGGCCAAGCGTAGCATTCAAATGAACTATCTTCAAACTTGTGTATGGCCACAACAAACTGCGAAGTTCTAAAGCGCTGTTATCAGTTTTATGGTGGTTTCCGGCACAATCATCCAAAAACAACCGTATCAACTGGCTGTTTGTGTTTAACATTTTAAGAAGTCCAACCACATCGTAACACACGCACCCCCACGAATGATGCTCAATTTCCAAAAACAATGAAAAAGAAACAAGGAGCACTGCTCCTAAGCCTCAGGGCTAATTTGCTGTGCGAACCTCAGAGTAAATTTGAAAATGGGCAACGAAATTTCGGTGCAATAATAAATGATGTAATTTTTACAAAATAAAATCCCCTTTAAAATATAACTGGTAAAAACGACTGGCACACTTACAAGTTAGGACCGCGAGAGAAATTCTAATCATGGCATCAGCAATATATGGCCGCCTCCACCTCATCGTTAACGGAGATAAGAGCTGCATCGGCACATAGAACTGTATCAACCAGCCAATAAATATCACGAGCGAGTACAAAAGCTTCGCTGATTGAGAAAGGCTGGAAAAGAAAGAGAATTATTTGCAAGATGTGAACTACCACCAACAACGCGCCGTGAGAAGGTGTTAAAAAAGATGTAATTTGAACGAAAGTGGCTGCGTCGTTTGCTGCACCAGGAGCCAGAAACAACGCACGATCATGCAAGAACGTAACGCTTTGACGTTGCGGCTTACACGTGAGGACAACGAAGGTCGAACGTAGAATGAGCTGCCAGAACAACTCGCGTCCAGGCTTGAATCGACGTTGTACGAAGCCCCACAGAATTTGCATCGGCACGTAAAACTGGATGGCGTATGACGCTCCGATTACGAACGAAAACATCAATTTGACAGCCTGACTTAACCTGGAAACAGCGGCAGCAGTGCACGTGAACGCTGTCAAGTGCAAAGAATGCAAAACTGTACATGACGTTGGTCGCAATTGGACGAGCGATCAGCGATTACGCAATAAAAAGTAAAAACGACATGCTCTTTGTACAAAGCGAAACGCGAATCATTTTATCCTGAGGTGCAATAAATAGGCACCGACTCGATGCCTTTCCACGCATTTGCTCTTCTGCGCACCGCTGCTCAGTGCTTAGTCTGTTACGGGTGGTAGACCGGACGCTGAATTAGCGATCTGAGCAGCTGCGCTGTAAACCAAGTCTTCCCACTCTCCCCAGGACATTAACTTTAACATAAGGTTGTATTCAACCGAAACCAGCAAAATCTTTCTCAAGAAGCGACTCAACGGGATATTTAAGGAAAGTTGAGCATATTTCGTTGCCTTTGTCATTGGTCATCGTTTTCAAGCGAGTAAATGGAATAGTTCGCTGATGATAAATAGTAAGAATTCTAAAATATGCAAGGTTGGCATCTTTCCAAAAAACAAGGCCAACGCGTTAAAAGTCGATATCGACACAAAAATAACGGAAGTCAACGACATTTAAACTTAACCTGGCTTTGCATATTTGAGGTTTTATCTTCTGGAACCGACGAGCACTATACAGACATTGAAACGTCGGGTCAAATAAGAGTACTCACGGGGCTTCAGCCTGCAGGTTCAGCGTAATGCTGCCGCGAATGTCTCCGCCGTACTTCAGGTAACCGATAGTTCCCATGATGACATACAGCACTGAAACAACGGTCATTCCCAGGTAAAGGATGGCTGGAAAGTGTTTTGGATGCTTCATTTCATTTTCGATGGGCAATATCTGAATATCAACGGGCAAATGCTGTACTTTTTTGCATGCTACCAACAACAGCACAAGCGTAATGTTATAACTTCCACGTTCAAACTTTACGAACATACTCGGAGTTTATCGGATGGAAATACCGATGGACAACTCGCTGGACGCAACTCGGCAACGGTTGTTCAGAACAGGTTTGGATGAAGCGCGGCTTTGTCAATCCGCTCCAGATATTTGGGAAAAACGTGTTTCGTTGAATTGTAAAAGTAGCGCGTCCACGATTTTGGAAAAGGGTTGGTTTTTTGTTAATGTTTGGCCAGGAATTACGACAATCTTGTTAGGTATAGATGTACGGCATGCGGTTTGATTTCATACACAGCCCTTAAAAAAATTGGAGGCAAATTTGCATTGCAAAGCATAAGGACTGTTGCACGTACGAGGTGACGTCGAAATTTATTCCGGCACAAATACGTACCACGAAGATAACAGCGCAACGGACGCGAATCGCAGCGGATGAAAAAAAAGCGTGTTGAGTTTTCGTTTTGCTTTCGAGCAAACAACTAAACAGCACGCGCAGATGCGCAACAACTACACAAATGAAAGCATGCGACCGCTCTCAGATGATCGGTTGCCAGAAAGCAGAAACGGCACGAAAAAAGCACACAGTGCGGCAAGATGATGTAACCTGTGAGCGTGATGCCACTTTCTGTGAACACGACTTTTACGGGGCAAGTTCCACAGCCGGCTGTAGACCGCCTGTATGAGTAATTATGTTCACATCAGACTGAAGTGCAAAGCGGTGGCGTAAGCAAATATCTATTCAACAACGACTGCGTTCGAATGGGCATCTACATTATTATTTCGAGCACTGTGTAAGCTCAGCTCAAGTTTATAAAGCAATTTCATCTGGTTTTGCGAACTACAGACAAATTGGGTTGAGTGCACTGTCAGAAGACGGTACAGATAGTACATCGTATGTGCTTCAAAAGATACTTACAACACCGATTCCCTCAAAAGCATATATAGCAGTTCCAAAAAACATTGGTATATTGCTTGGACTCGCAATTAATGGCCTGGCAGAGATGGAAGGAAGGCCCTGAAAACAGTTTTAGGCGCTGACGTTATGCACAGCTCCTCAAATTAGATTTTGCTGCTCCATCATTGAAACATCATGCTCAACTTCTTTGTCCACACCATTCAGAAACACATAAACCGCACATTGCGATTACCCCTCAACAACACTGAATGCTATAATATATTTCAACTTTATTTGCTTGAACCAAGTATTAGATGATGTTCCACATGTCGGTTGTGCGCTACGCACTTGGTAAGCACCGAACACGGAACTGTGACGCAACGCATGCGCAGTCGAGTTACTGGTGTAATAGTTGAAACACTAGTTTAATGACAACTCCAAACCAAGGAGTTTCCAATACACTAGCACCTACTCATTACTTTAACCACCAGTCATCACCCGTTATAGCAGATTTAACTTCGAAGGGACTTACTTGGAAAACGTAGTAGAATATTATGCCGAGTGACACGACCGTCGCAATGTTTGCAAGAATTGAAAACCAAGCCAAAACTTTCAGATGGCGAATGAATGACAACAGAATGATTGGCACTAAGATCATCAGCATGAACACTCTGTCGCTCGGTGCACCCGGCCAATAGTTTTTGCACAAAACCTGGAAGAAGACTTTTGCCCATGACCTTTACATTTCCGTAGAGCAGCTTATTTCTAAATTTCTCGTGGGATTATAGTAAAAAACTTTCAAAACAAGCAAATTCAAACTGAATTAACGCCAAGATGGAGAAGAATTTAATTTATTGCTGTTCAACAGCACTAAATGATACAGTAAGGCCGTGAGCGAAACACGTTGGAAACTCAAGTTATACCTTCGGAATGAGTGACAGCAGAACTGCTCTGTCGTCATGGCGAACTAAATACATTCTCTCGCTAAAGATCCAACTTTAGTTCAGAGTCATCTACATCTCTAAAACTGACTTTACACTCGAAAAAAGTTAACATTTATTTCATAAGAATTCATACGCACAAGCAAACATATACACTGAAATCAGTTGAAAGTTTAGTTTTGCCGTAGAAGACGCCCAATATACATTTCAAATCATGTCAACTTTTATTGACATTCAACTGTACAGTATTTGTGTGAAGTAGTTAACACGTCAAATATTAAAGCACATACTGAATCGGGAAAACTAACCTGTCTGATATTCTGTGCCATGAACACAAAATAGACGCAGCAGAATCCAAGCTGCGTGATCATCAGGAAAACGTTTACTAGAGTCGCAGCAGCAGATCCTCTACCTTGCAGGAAACTGAGGGGCGCGTTCTCCACTGCATTCTTCATAACATTCGAGTAATCCATAGAGGCAATTCCCTGAGCTCTGTACATGATCGAACTGGTAAGAGTCGGCAGTTAAAAATTTGAGTTAAGCCACAGATAACCGACTGAAACATAGTACAGTTAATATTCAGACGGCAGCGTCTCGACTTTTGTTCGCCCATCAGTTGACTAGAGTCAAGCCTGAAGGTATTAACCGAAATCAAACAAAGATGCCGAACCGAAGATATTGAGCTATTGACTTTAAAAATTGGAATTACAAATAAGGTCTGTAATCATCACAGCGCAACAACCAGCTCCGCTTCCTACGGAACCGTTTCCAGACAATCGAGCAGATCAAGCGTGATTTCGCTGTCGTGACAGCAAAATGTTAATCAATTGAAATATATACAATTATGCACTCTCCACAATGGGGTAACCACACGGAATCTAGCGGGAAGTTTTTAATAGGAAATCGATTTCAAGTAAATTTACGAATGCTCCGTCTTGAAAATTGCAAGCAAAGCTTACGGGTGAACAGTTGAAAGGGTAAAGTAAGTTGAAATAAGCACAACTGTATTGCATCCACAATTCACTTCATTATCACCCCTCAAAAGGTCAGGAACTGCATGCGAACAGAAGCTGACTGGAATGCGAATAGCCTCGATCAACACCAATAGTCTGCGACTGCGTTACTCCATCTCCATGACACTTTACGCAATTTTGACGTCATGCGCGGATAATATTGCTGGAGTTTTTCATATTACTGTGTAATCAAATTACCTGCCTTTTGCGCCTCACAATAAACTTGCTCGAACTACATCAATGCTGTAATTTAAAATACTCGGATCAGACACTCAAAATAATATATTTGTGATAGAACGTAAAGTATGACTTGAAGTAGTAAAAGTACCATTGAATACGTGCAATAGAATACTATGAGCAGATGCATAGTAGGCTATATCCATTTTATTGTCTCTTAACAGTAGTGAAACGGCCTATTTGTAGCACTACAGTACTTACCTGCAAAAATGTTTCGAGCACATAACAAGCAGACGCATGCAGTGAACGCATATGAATGCCATTAAAATCAGTAAAAGTGGTCCGAACAGGATGCCGGCATGCTTAATAGCCCATGGTAGTCCAAGCAAACCAGTGCCGATGCTTCCTTTCATAAGGTGCATTAACGACGCTAAATCACTGTAAAATTCAAAAGGTCGATCTGCGTTCATTTGCACGCGAATAAGTGTCAGCTACAGCAGAGCAGTGGCACTAAAAATTGATTTATTTCTTCGTTAATAGCTGCAAAAACTGCAGAACGTACTGAATTTGCACTTTTAACTCCTTACCTCACCTCCATGTCCGCGGCGATTAACTCAACTGAAGCCTAACACGTGCTGAACACACGTTAAGATGTGTGGTGACAATTGATTTCCGGCGCATGCCGCGTAAAAAAAGACGCCGCGTGCAGCTTTAGTTATAGAAACGAACTTACGACGTTGCATGGGGATTGCTTGGCTGCTGATCAACCACTTCCACGTCATCATCGTTCGTATCATTCCAATCTCTTTGATGTCCGAAACGGTGTGAAAAAAGAAATCATATCAATACAGGGCTTTCAAAACAACAATCAGTTTCACTGATCAAACAAAGAAAACGGGCGCATGATGTCATTTGCGTGATCCTTATTGTGAGATGCTTTTTGCGCCAAGATATTTTCATACTTTCACCCGAAAACAGTTTTTTACCTAAATTTCAACTATCTGCACGTTCATTGCTTCTTTGATGGATATTTTAATTGTACACGAAGATAAGCGACAAGCATCTTAAATTTAACTAACCGCAACAAAGATTTAGCGTGCAGACTACAAAGGAGTAACACATAACTCGACGCTACACCATCCTGAAAAAGAAAAAAACAGCAAGTACCATTCTAGCAACGACAGAAACCACACGAAAGTGGTGAAAAAAAATTATTTTAACAGCAAAACTGAACAATAAGTGACCTCTAAAGATCAAAGACTGCCTTGACAACCGGAACAGCTGATAGATAACGTACCTATTATCATTCTGTTCATCATCCGACACAAGAAGAGGTTTTCGTTGCTCATTGGACATCACGGGAAAGGTGTCGTACGACGAATGTGAGCTTGATACCTGCACCAGTTAGATTTGATATGCAGAGATCGGCCGAAAAAATTTGAGACTGATGTTACACAAGGGCAAGGCTATACACAGGTTGGCGTGTATAGCAGGTGTTAGACGTTCTATAAAGAACAATGCCCATTAACAATGCTAAAGTGCACTACTTGATCCAGAGGCTAGCGATTGCAGAAATTGACGCAGTAGTTCATGGTTCGTGTTTGTGTTTACGCACTGTTGCATGCGCCATATCCAAGGAAAAAAGTTTTGTTGCAAAGCTGTTAATTGGTAACTAAGAGCACACCTACACGTACAGGTTAAACAAGTTCTTCGCACAGCACGAAAAATGTATAATGAGAGCAGTAAATGCAATTAAACACGTTGTGATCAATAGACTTGTCGTATGAAAACAACATTACACATTAACTACTGTGTATGCATTGGCTTTGGCAAAAACGATAAAAAATTCTAGCTTTCGACCACAACCCTGCTTCTTTGAAGTAAAAATTTTTCTAACCTTTGTTGCCATTCTTAAATTCGCTATCCTTCGTTGCTAAATCAGGTTCGGATTGTCACGTTCTGTCACTACTGCGTCAGCTTGCTTCTTGCAAGGCTAGTACAAAGAAAGACTGACTGCTCACTACCCAAAAAAAAACTGGTACTTTTCCGTTTCACAAAGAAGTAGCGGGCGATCAGCTGGTAACAATCGCATAAAAGTCGCTCTGCTGCAGTGACCTAGTTAGTAGATAAGAGGCGCTAAAACCGCATGTCCATCTGTAGACCATCAAGCAAGTCATGCGTATGAATTACTGTCTCTTCGGTCGCAATTACGAAACATTTTTCGTGCACATCCACGCAGGTTTCAGCGTATTGTGAGCAACGGAAACTTCAAACAAAGAAGCCTCACCATCAGAGTCTACTACACCGTTTCTGATGCTCGACTAAATGCCACAAACGCTTTCAATAATCCACAAACTGAGCGAAAGTTAAAGACATAAGGTAAAGGCTTGTGATAGCTGCTGACGGCCAACAAAGAAAAAGCCTAAGCGAAACACGACTACACTCAAATAATAAACTGATTTATCGTTTCTAAACGTCACCGCAGATGTTCGATTGGTTCCTTATACTGCTGGTGAAACACCGAAAGGTCAAGCCGCTTTGCAAACAGATAAACCACGCGGAATATAACCGGCTGTTCATTGTTCAACAGCGACACCGCACGGAAAGATCATAGTGACGCATCACTGTTGTTTTTTCACGATCTTAATTAGGCGTTCGGTGATGACGAAAAAAATCCCTTATCGCCGCGACTTGCAGCCCAATCCACGATGCGCATCGGAGAAGTCGCTGTCAAACAAATGCTGCTTTATAAGAGAGGGTATTACAAGTGAGGAGGTTTCTAACGAACAACAGACTTGCTTCACATGAGCAGTGAAGGCATTCGTCAAACTGCATTCAGCATTCTATCAAGCTTGTTTTTCTAACTTACTCCCACGCTAACATTTTGCTGCAACTGCACAACTTTCTGTACTATTCTAAGCTATTTTTATACCTGCAAACATAACGACTGCCCATTAGCAATTTACACCAGCATTGCAACTTCTTGTCACTATGCACATGGAAACATACTTTTGACCTGGTATTGAAAGCTAAATTTGCTTGAACGGTTTTGAACATTACATTCACGATTTTACTTCAAAATATATTAAAAGCTGAGGAGGTTACAAATACAGCATAAAATGCTAAAAGCTGAGGAGGTTACAAATACAGCATAAAAATTAAAAGCTGAGGAGGTTACAAATACAGCATAAAATGCAGTATATATATATGGACATGTGAAGTGCTTTGAGCAGTAATCACAATGTATGCAAGATACAAAGCAGAACAGAAAAACTGTAAACACAGGAAAACACGACCCTTGGCAAACATTTTCGTGGAGTTGATAGTAACCTAGGACCGTGTAGATCATTTACAAGATGACAACAATTTTTAAGGAATAATTACCTCATATAGCTGTTGCAAGCAGAGCTACAAGCCAGGTGAAACATTACTTTGACACACATTATCCATTGTCCTAAATGCACGCTTAACAAAATGCTTTCAGAACCAGCTACTTCTATCTGTAAAACAAAGACATACTAACCAGATTGAAGAAGTATACTGAGACAAGAATGCCATGTTGTTGACAGTACTTAGTACTTTTAAAGTCTATCAAAAATATACAAAAACAAAGGAAAAATGCACCATATAATAATTGGTTGTATGAATCCTAGTGGCATCAAACTCGTGCGAGTCTGACAGAAGTTAAAGCTTTTATCTTCAACCAATAGATTAACCTGTGGCACAGAAGCTAAGCAAATCGACCAATTTTCAGAAAAATTGTTGAAAGCCTTGCAAATGGACAAGTTAATGCCTAAAACACTCTTAAGGAGAAAGCTTTTAGGGTTTTACACATTTGTTTGCATGCTATGTTATGCCTCTTGCTTTTTAAGAGCTTCATCAGCCTTATGAGATGTATATCTGTATGTGCAACTGCTCAGACCTTATATGGGATTCGTCACAAAATACACTATTTGGTCCCATGTTTAATCTTGAGTTTGTTTTGGAACATAAAACGAATAGTATTTAAAACTTACCAAATTCTAGTGGTGAACTTCTCTGCAGATACTGTATTATGCTTACTATCCCTCATGCACCATAAAAGCACTTACAGTCAAAATAGGCTAATTGTGATAGTACAAGCAATTACAACATCACAAATAAATATCATAACATTGCATTAAACTGATTTAATAGACCAAGAAATGCAGAATTCACAAAAATCACAAACTTCTCCAATTCATTTTAAAATGACTGCGACTTGTACCAGCACCCACTGTGCGCAAACACCTCCCACTGTATTTTGTAAAAATTGCATGACACACATTTGACATGTCAACTGTGTTGCCAGTCATAAGTGGTACATGAGTCACAGACCTAGTTTCCAGGTTTGAAACTGTATTCCACAGCTTGCATAGTTAAATGCAGTGGTGTTTTCACACAAATTTTTATATTCCTAGCATATCTGCTTTACATTAAGCCATGTTTGCTAATATCAAAGTAGCATACCAGCAGCCACTTAAATCTGAAATTGATCAAATGAATCAAAATCTCATTGCCAGACCTACCAAGAATTCAGTTAAATTTGCTAAGAGGATAGGTCTAATTAGCATCTCAATTTCTAGAGAAAAACTACTTTTGCACTTAAATAATGGTATGAACAGCACTTTTTTTTAAAAACTAAAGTGAGGATTTGTTGACTGTGAATTAATTAATAATTTTACCTATAAAGAAGTGATATTAATGGAATTGCAAACACAGTAAAAATATTTTCTTGTCTTCCAAACACCACTTGCAGCCCTTGTTACTTATTTGACAGTCCACACTAATGTATCTGATACAATGCTCTGTG
>JGI24021J15306_10002019_pt1 | contig 21154 bp, 14 predicted proteins | sample Ectturendosymbi1_FD_15306 | JGI IMG/M metagenome (IMG submission 15306)
CCTTCTCCATATGGCACATATGCAAGGGCGTACGCAAGGGGGGGGGGAATTTGGGTTGAAACCCTCCCCCTTGAGCTTGATATTTTACAAAACTTTATTACCTTAGCAAGGAGATTAATTGTTTTTGCATACTTTTTGCTTGCTAATTTGTCGACTAATGCAAATACCACGGAATAAATTTCCATGTAAATTTCAAGAACATTGTAAATGGGCTAAAAAAGTAGTTAGGTTTAGGTGGGAATCTGGGTTATCGTCGGCGTCCAGAAACCACCTCACCACATTTTGCAGACCTTTCGCCCACTACGCGTGTTTAAGATCGTGTTCCGCGATAGTTCACTTTATCCGAAACCATTGTCTTTATATTGTCTGCCAATGGCGTACGCAAAGGTGGGGTTGGGGCTAACCCCCAACTTTAGTTTGATATGTTACAGAAACTTTATTACCTGCGAAAAGGAGATTAATTGTTTCCGCATACTTTTTGCTTGTTAATTTGTCGACTTACTGCAAAAATTGTAGTTGTAAATGCTCTGACATAGTGACGAGTGAGTTTTACTCCCCTGTTTGAACGCTCAACCTGATATTTTTGCAGTTATGAACTGCTGTATCGTAGCGTTCAGTGCATTTTCCTCCGATATCCCAACTTGCAGCGCTGATATTTTAGTTTATATTCAGTGCCAAGGGCGTAGGCAAGGGGGAGAGTTTGGGGTTAAAACCCCCCTTGAGCTTGATATTTTACAGAAACTTTGTTACCTGCGCAAAGGATATTGTTTTCGCATACTTGTTGCTTGTTAATTTGACGACTTACTGCAAATAACACGGAATGAATTCGCATGCAAATTTCAAAGAACACTGTAAATGGCTCAAGTAATCAGTATGTTTTGGTGGGAATCTGGGTTATTGTCTGGGTACAGAAACCATCTCACCACTTTTTGCAGACCTTTCGTCCACTAGGATATGCATGTTTAAGATTGTGTTCGGTGATAGTTCATTTTATCCGAAAAATTGCATTTATTTTGTCTGCTAAGGCTGATCAGCGCATGTGTTGACCGCATCGGCTTCACTGCCAATTTCTGTAGCGTGATAGAACTGTTGCACGAGCTCAAAAACAGCAGTTGCTAACATAGAAGCATTCAGACACTTATTGTGTCTCAGCAGTGAAAAAGGAAAACTAAAAGTTTTCTGGACGTCTATAAATAACAAAAAATCGAAAGTTTTCTTGCGTACTTTATGCGCATTCTCAATTCTTGTGCAGTTTAGCAAGTTTCGATCTTGCAAACCAGGGTGAGTGCCAGCCAGTCCACCCGTACTTTATGCTTGTATTCGACAAGACAGCGCAGCCTCATTTTCTGTTGTGAATTGCTCTGACGAATTGACGAGCGTGTTGTACTCCCCTGTTTTAACGCGCAGCCTGATATTTTTGCAGTTACGAATTGCTGTATCGTAGCGTTGGGTGTATTTTTTTTTCGATTGCTTAACTTGGAGGGCTAATAGTTTATATTTAGTGCAATAACACATAAAATAAGAAGAGTGGATGTATAGAGAAATGTGAAGATTATGTCAACAAACGTCACCAAAATGTTGGTTTGGAAACACGAGTATGACCTCAAATTGTGACGTAACAAACAGCGCACACCAAATACAAATGACTACCTATGCCACTGAATGAAAATACCCCCCCTGAAAATTTTCTGTGTGCGCCACTACACATATGAAGCTGGAGATTTACAAGAGTCCTTTACGGAATATGACAAGCTAGGACAAAATTTTGCTGAGAGCGAACATGTCTTGCTAACGATCGGGCAGTTGAAGCTTTCTCCTTATAACCGTGTTATGGTTGAACTTCAACTTGACGACAAATGACGATTTGTTTTTATTGCGCAAATTGCTCGAGACAATATTGTCAAATGCTGCAGTGAGATCACCACAAGGACGTAACAACATTGTTACGTTTAAATAAAAACAAACGAGTTGGGAAATTTTTGAAAATCTGGCACTTTTCTTTCAATGGAAACCAGGAAAGGTGCAGTAAAAATTGTCATAAAAATGGTTACGGTATCGACAACCGCGAAAGCACCTTTTCGTTGTTTTACTGCGTCGCCAGCTCCTCCCCACATGTCGGCGACAACGCGGCAGTGAAACGAGAAAAACTTCCATTGCAAAACAGCAATAGTGCACACTGCATAGGATGTTACGATTTGGTGCTCATACGGATTAACACCATTGAAGCGACAGTACGGTCAGATTCGACAATCCTATTTAAGCGAAGATCAACACCTGCCCTATCGCAGATAGCGTGGAACGATAGTGGCTTCGTACCTTCGAGCAGTGAGCAAGGCAAAAGCACCTGGTGATGCAGCAAATTTGAACGCGGGTATTGAGACATACGTCACTTACAGTAACAAACGCTGGCAGACGCGTTGGCGTGTTCAAAATAATAATTAGAGGCAAAAACCTAACACTTTCCGGGAAACGAAGGGCACATTTGCAATACACCTGCAGCACGAAGAACAGGCCTTCACTCTGACAAATAAATTAGTTTTGCTACTTAAATTTTGGACAACTGTTTGTTGCTCAGTTAAGTCGGTGAATCCATTGATTCCAGAAGAACAAGGGGTAGTTTTGTTCGCTTGTACCTGGAAACGTAGGAATTCGTATCCCTCGTATCCCCAAAAAATAACCCTGCTTTTTTTCCTGACCGCTGCATATAAAAGCAACTTCAGATCCTTTCACTGACCAGAAATAAGAACAGCCACGTGACAAAGCACGGGCGAAGATGCCACGAACTGAAAAAATCTATTCAGACCATACCGGACGCCGCGGTCAACTTAAATCGGTAACACGTTGGAAACGGTCATTGTTGAAGAAATTAAAACTGAATTAGGCACTTAAGCGCGTTAAGGTTGAAACACAAGACTAGACGATACGAAGCCTCAGTGGAATTGATAGGAGGCAAAGGTTTCTGGACGACGGTCAACAGTTTGTTTATTTTGTGGAAGCAGTCAGAAGCATTTAAGGGATCTTATTAGAAGAATTTAAATTAGGTAGATTGGGTACTGAGCTCGTTGAGGTCGAGGTTGACATGTCACCACTTGGCGGCGTCGATTTTCTTCGCTCGTTGCGCACGATGAAGAAGCTGAGCAAATACGAGGTTCGGATGAGAAATGCGAAAACAAGGAATCTGTTCGAATTGCTCCACATCAAAAGCTAATCCAGCGCAACGCTGGAAAGGGAACTAGAGCTGATATCACAAAAGACCGAAGGCGTTATAGCATCATCGTCCGTCAGGTAGCAATGCCCTTGAACATATGTACATGTATATGCCAGTGGTTCTTAAACGGGGGGGGCGTCAGTAAATTTTCATTGGGTCGTCAACAATTATCCAGGGGGGCGCGAGCCTTTACGCGTTCTAACATGGAAAGTTTTTGAACGGGAAAGTGTTCTGTCCAAATTAGTTATTTAAAATCAGGGGGACTTGAAACAAAGGTTTAGTTACTTAAAGGAGGCGTGGTAGAGAAAAGGTTTATAGAATCCCGGTATCGGTTGGAGAAGCGATGCGTGATGAAAGGTGGTGCGTTTTTTTATCTCACTAATTTCAATCACAAGTCGAAGTAAGCTGGAAACGCACCATACCAAATCGGAAAAGCCAGTGCACGACTTACATCCGTGTTGATAAACTCAGGTCGGTTCTAAAGCTGCTTTCGAATCCGTCAACACCTCGGTAAACAAAGAAACTCTATTAAGTGTCGACTTACTGTTTGGTTAGTTCGTACGAAGTGATCATGATGGCGCATCCTGGAGCGACCTTTGCGATACGCGGCATCAGCCCTGAATGGAAGACAAGGGTAAAATAAATGCCTCTCGCTGTAGATATAAACGTGGCAATGCCGAACTTTTAATGGCGAGCAAACACAAAAATAATAGTCGGCTACATATTAACACTCAGCAACTTTATTGGTCAATTTTGCGGAACAAGCGGGTGATGTGACCAATGAAATAATCTAAAATTTACCATTGCTTAGCACCTTTCGTTTTTAAATCACGGTCGACATCCAAACACTACTTTTTACTGCTCTTTGATGAGAGACGTGCATATTGCAAACTACGGAAGCAATGTTGCTGGCCGCAAATATGGCTCTGTGCAATCTTTCTTCGGGCAGACTGGTAAGTACGGCACGTAAAACAAAATACACTAAAAGCACTCTTATATGTTGACCAGCCTCGACATAAATTTCATACGCAACAACATGGATCATTATTGCGACGAAGCGACATTCGGAAACGTTTTAAGTCTGAAAGTCGTAAAACCTGCATTTCGTGAAATCTTTTCGTTGTGTTCGAGGGTTTTTCATACGAGTCAAACCTCGAATGAGAAGTTTCTTTTGCGTTTGAACTTTAAAGCGAATCACTTGCACTGATTGTCTTCAGTTGCCTGTGCAGCAAATGCACTTGGTGGGCGCTCGTTCAATTTGTTAGTTATGGACATGTCGGCAAGCTCTGCATGCGTAAGCTGCATGAGTTTAGCACAAGTACTACTAACACAGGGGTTCCCAACCTGGGGTACATGCATCCCTAGGGGTGCATTTGCCTGTCTGAAGGGTACATTTGAGGTTAGCAATAGAAGGGAAAATATATTTACTATTTATTTCTAAATATTTACACATATATCAGTGAATATTATTTTCAAAAAACATTATACGCTAATGTTAAATATCGATGATTAGCCATGATAAAAAAATTGAGAAAAGTCGATCCATGCCATCGAAAGAAATTTTAGGGGTATATGCCCATCTGTCGAAATGTTGAAGGGGCGCATGGTCAGAGAAAGGTTGGGAACCCATGTACAAACAGAGCGTTCTTCACGAAACGACCACGCTCCATATACCGGAAGAAGTTCTGGGAATTCGAAGGCAGTATGAAAATAACTGAGCAAACATTTCCAGAATCTGTTGGCAATACTGTAATAACATCCTCAAACTGTAGGGCACATCCGTTAAGGCAGAGAGACAAAAACAGTGAAGAAAAAGTGCAAGGATTGGTTGCGTCAGGATCCCTGTCGGCCCACACACTTACCTGCTAATAAGCCTTTGTACCCACTTTCGGAAACAATTTTCTTCATCACATTCCACGTCCTTGCTTGGCTGTTTGCAACAACTGCGATAAAGATAAATTAAAATAAAAAGAAATTTAACAAACAAACGGAATAAAGAAATGTTTCGAGAAGTTACCAAAGCACTATTGACAATAAGCACTTAGCGGGATTGGCTTTAAGAAAAGGCAACGCCTAGTTCAGTGTTTCTCGATCTTTTTTTTGTCCCATCACCCCTTATCGCTCCCGACATACCGTAACCCCCCCAAAGACGTAAACTTCTCACTGCGATCTAATTATCTGCTTCTACAATGTAACAGCCGCGCGGAAAGTAATAGCAGCGATGGCTTGGCTGCTGCTGATGACACAACAAGTAATTAAAGCTTGACACACACAATGTAAGCTTTGTGACATCATAATCACATAAGTGAGAACGCGCCAGCGATGTATCACATTTTCCATCTAATCCAGTAGTTGACCTGGGTTCGACAGAGGTCCTCTAATTACATAAATTCAGCAAACGATTTTGGTTATATTTTACTAATAAATCTTCGTCAAAATTGAATAGACTTCACTTTCATGAATCAAATTAGCGCAACATGGTTGCCACTGTCGCAAGTAAGTTCATGCTACAGCACAGGATATCTTGGCAGAAGCATGACTAAAAGCGCGGTTACAATCGCAGCAAGCTAATCACCACGCACTTTAGTATATTTTTAAATCACTTTACTTTTGTGACGGAACAACAAAAAAAATTTCATTGTGATCTTGTTTGCAGCTTATCTGGGTTGTCTGCAAAAGGCGGAGCTCCGTAAATGGCGGAGCTTGGTTGCGGAGGTGTAATGACGTAACCGGAGTGGAAAAAAGTTGCGTTGCAAAAGCAAAAAAAATAAAAAAAGTGAAGGATAAATGTTGTATCATTGCAACTTAATATGCGTTTCCTCCAAACATGGAATGCATGGAAGTTTGCGATGTTCAAAAATTTTATAAATTCACAACTGTTGAAACCTATTTTCTTGTCCCCGAACCATTGTGAAACTCAGATACAAAAAATTATCAAACTTCAAAATACACTTTTTTACCGTAGTGCAACATCACCTTTTGTAGTACAATTATTTTTACTTCCGTTTAGTTCTCATTCCTCAAAGCAAAACATCGGTTTCAACGACTCCGGTTACGTCATCAAACCTCCGCAACCAAGATCCGCTATTTACGGAGCTCCGCCTTTTACAGGCAACCCATATCTGCACCGCAGGTACTGCATTGCACAGAAAACTATGACGGCTGAGTTGCTCTTTCATCAGCTTATCGCGAAGCAAAAGAAACATGCAGTTGTCTAGATATTGTATGTAATGCACAGTATAAGGCCAACATCACTGTGCGTGTCAAGTCACTTTTGATAAATCACGTAATATTGAGCAATAATTTCCATTGTTTTTGCTGTTGTCAGATTACAACTCTTGCCATAGCTTTTCTGTCTGAAAAATTCGGTTGAGAGTGATGTTCTACACACCGCTTTCACACATTGCATGTTGCACAGACACGCAGTTGTATAAATAATGCTGCCTCCAATACTCGCTGAAGCTCTCAAATTGTTGAAATTATTAATTACGCATGAAGACTAGGGCGGGATTCAAACACTTTTGTTGAAGTAATAAGGAATTTCTAACAGATCACTTAAGCAATTCAAGTAAATCAGGAAAATCGATATTTAGACTTAAAACATGCGAGTATATCAAACCACTGCAAAATTTAAATCACATAATGGGCGAATAGCAATTTGTGACTCACAAAGCGCTCGGTACAGGCAAGAAATCTATTCGACTCGATGGCTTATTTTATGTGCGATGATGCATGTCATGTATAATACTGCGTTTACAGCAGCAGACGTGGTTTCTAAAATCTTAACTTTTTACAAACAAAATACTTGTAATATTGAGTAACGGAAAAATTGCTTATTCAAGTAATAAGTTAAGGTTTTCAAGTAAGTAATTAAGTAGCCGCTTACTTGATCCCAGCCCTAGTGAGGACGCGCTCTATTATCGCATTTTTAAGTAGCTGTACGAAGAACAGTCCTTCTCTATTATTCTATTCTGAAGTTCGTTGGCTGTCTCGGGGAAAGTAGTTCAGTCGTGATTTTGCCTTTGAGTGCAGAATTGTGTATGTTTGCGCAAGATCACAATCACAGGTATCTAAACACTTCGAGGGTTGAACTTTTCATCTCACGTTTGCTTTTTGGCCGACATCTTTGGTGCCCTGAATTGTCAAATGCAAGGAAACCCGGTAGCGTAACTGTAATAGAATCTATAAGAGAAAATTAGTGACTTACGAAAGAAATTGCGACTGTGGTGGCAGCGATTGGAAAACGACAACTTCCATAATTTCGACATTTTTGAACGAGCTTGTGAACAGCTCCGATACTGCGCTTAATGGTGAAGGAAGTAATTTAACGAACTGTAGAGGTTTAAGCCCGTATTTGCTGAGTACTTGCAGGAATTGGAAAGATCTTTTGAGTACTACTTTCTCAACCAACGGCAGTATCCAGCATGGATACAGCAGATATTACCTTTTCACACTGCTACTGCAGATACAAACAATCAACACATAGATTACATCACTGAGTTTCAGGAAAGTGAGATTCAAAAGCATACCTCGAGCGCAAGAAATTTTCAAACGTTTTGGTGCCACCAAATGGAAGGGTATCGCCGTATCACTAAATTGGCCCTCGTGGTTATCTTTCCTTTCATAACCACGTATCTACGCGAACATGCGTTTCCTATGCTGGTGGAGTTCGAAACATAAAACGGTACAGGTTTGCTTGTCAAAATGACATGAGGTTTGCCCTTTCTCAAGCAAAGCCACGAATCTCGTAAACTGTCGCCATAGAAACAAGAACAGGAAAAACACACTGAGACAGCCATGTATTATTAAGTTTAAACTGTTGGCTGACTTCGTTTCAGTAACATATGCTTGCTATCTTATTATTATTTGTTTTGTTATCATTATGCAACAAACTGGGTTTCGACGAAAGCTTGGAAAACAACGTAGGTATTCGGCGGGTTTGTGAAGGTTAAGAACCACTGACCAAAATCAAACAAGCTTTCGTTCTCAGAAACACAGGATTATTGTAATTTTAGCCAACCCAAAAAATACCCGGGATTAAAAAACACTCATAAAAAACAAAGTTTTCAGTAATGAAAATATCTGTAAAATATGCTTTTTGTCAACTGTGTAAGTCAAAATTCATAGTTGTAAAGCATTAAAAACAATTTCAGCAGCTGCTTAGATTTGTAACAGAACTAAAAAATTAGTCTATTAACACGATTTTTACGTTTAGTCACAGAAATCATTGGAGTCTTGGAACTTATTCCGATTGTGTGCTGTTGTAGGTCTTAGCCAAAATAAGTACTGAGTAGAGCAAACTACAGTAAGGTACAAACCCTCGGTGAGAGCTACTTTTTTGGATCATAAACATTTTGCATTGAAGACCCCACAATACTTGACAACTCTTTCACCTCGCTTCAGCCTGAAGGTACATACAACTACTGCAAATTTGCAGTATGCTTAGTCTTAGGATTATGTCAGTAATTCACACATGTTTTTCCACGGACAAACCTGTTCTAATATATATGTCACACAAAATATTTTCACAATTCAGTTTTTCCAAATAAGGAAATTTTTGATTTTTTTCAGGTGGCAAATTATCTACAACTAACAGTTGAGCTAAGCCTCTAAACGCTGAATACAAACATTATACGAAAATTCAGTAATCTAAACGTCACTTCCAAAAAAACGTTTCAGATTAACTGCAGCCATAAAGTTTTTAAGACTGCACCGCATCTTTGATTATATTATTTACATATATATGTTACGTCCTGCGCTTGGTGATTAGTGCATCCGCTTTGGTGCCAGTAGGTCTTGGAGTTCGACCCCAGACCGGGCCTCACTAAGGGCCTTGTAACTCGGCACACCAGCCGTCTTGCCCAGCGTACAGAGTAAAGGGTTCTATCAAGTCAGTTCGGACAAAAGATGTGCAACCCTACGTGAAGTCTTGTCGTTTTGGCTTGCCTGGCACACCTTCACCGGGGGTCTCCAGCTTGGGTGACCTCTTTACCACCTGAAACCAGGGGCCTTCCAACTTTTTTTGCCAGAGGTCACATAAGCCAGGTTTTTTAAGGAAAATGTGAGGTACCCAGTATGGACCTGCAGAGACCCGATTTCTCTGATCCCAGGGACCCGATTTTCTCTGATTCTGGGGACACGATAATATTTTCTGACTGCAGGGACCCGATTTTCAATTATAGGGACCCGAATCGGGTCCCTAAAACGCCTTAAAAAAACCCTGCATAAGCTATTACACAACAGTTCGAGGGCCGGAAATCTCTTAACGAGATTGTTTCGGGATGTGTTACATTGTACAAAATCAATAATTTTTTTGTAAATACAATATTTTTGACAAAATGCCTTCGCGGGCCGTAGTTTGCAGACCCTGACCTTAAACATAAGCTCTGCCTCGTATGTACGCATCTGCTCGTTATATTTGCTTTCGCGTTGTACTGCCCACACAGTGACGACGGGATGGGCGATAGTAGCAGTGGAATATATGCTAGCTATGGGACACCAATCGCGTAAAATTCTTTTTTCCTATTTATGTCACTAAAAACCCGGGCTTCCATGTTTCTTTAACCCAGCACGTGGGTTGTTAATTTAAACATAAACGTTTTTTGCCACAAACCCTGCAGAAATTCCAATCACGCTATTCCAGACATTGCACAATGCATCGAAAGCCATGGCATCAGTGGAACTTACTCCGTTACAGTTGCGCTCTTGATGTCACGCTGAACCATCAGCTTGTGTTATGCACGTTCCAATAATCAATTAAAAATTATGTTCACTTTTTCTTTACGAGATTGCGCTGAAAAGAAGCGGAACCATAGTGTAACCACGCAATCTGTTGTGTTATATCTGGATCAATCAATCGTATTATGAAGTTACAAGGTAAAAAGTAATTAACCAGTTGATTGTTTTGATTATAATAGTGGCTTAATGAAGTAAATGATCGTTTAGTCTTTTCGCTCGTTATAGTTTTACCCTGTTTTTTTTTTCGCTGAAACATTTCGGTGACATTTTGGTCACTGAAACGTTTCGGTCATTTGTCTCACAGCTATATTAAAACTGGCCATTACAGTGATTTTTAGCCTAGATTTTTAAACGTTCCGACCGAAATGACTTAATTTTTTTCAGTCATTTCAAAAACGTTTTGGTCTATGACCGAAAAACAGGACCCCTATCACCCTCTTCGTTTTTTTCTCCCCCGTGGGGGGCGATATCGCTCATTTTGAGAAACACTGGTCTAGCTGGTGCCTAAATGCGGAGCAGGCCGACAGAAAAAGTAGAGTCGCAGTCGCTGACAATCGCAACTATGTATCAAATATTTACAACTCAACACTTTTGTGTTGAGCTACAAATAACAGGTCATATCACAGGAGCAGTGTCTCCAACGATGGTGGCGGACTTAACTGCTGCAGAAACGTTGGCTGCTTCTTAAACGGAAGTCGCTTGCTTCGGTAAAACTGAAAATGCCACTCAAGGGGGTCTAACCAAAAATGTATAGAAAACTGAATCAGCGCAACACAAAACTTGTTACAAACCTCCCGTCATTTCCATTTCGCCCAACGTGATTTGACGGCGCGTTTTGACGACATCTAGCGGCAATGTAACGACGGCAGAGATTGTCCCGGCAGTGAAGCCGCTCACAAATGAACGAACAAAAATGGACGAATGATCGATTTTCATTTTGAAGAGCTCGTACAGATACCAGTAAATCACTAAAACAACACATTGCAAGCATAAGATGAAAGTGAATGTAAAAGACAATGCAGCAACTACTTTCTGCAACTGGATTCGTCACACATGTTCTTGAAATGTCACTGACACAGTGACAGTTACAAAACTATGCTCGGTCCAAAACAAAGTTTTTGTCTCACGTGAGTTCCTTCGTAACAGAAAACAGGCAGCTTACTGGAAAACGGGATGTCTCGCAGCATGGTGGCGCCAAGACCGATCCATAGAGATCTATAACCTGCCCTTTTCACAGAAGATTGGACGGCAGTGTGAATTTCTGAGAAAAAAGGAAAGAAACGATTAGACTTGCTGCCCACTGCAATCAAACAAAATTTTTTCTGGCTATGGCCAGCATCTAGGGATTACCTTAAAGATCTAACAGGCCAATCCTATAATACATATTGTTTCAAGTAAAAAACAGACGTATGATTAGCAGCCAAGCGCGCAACTATGTTTATTTAGCCAACGCAGTAGGCTCATGGTCTTTTAGATTAGTGTTCATAGTGCATAACAAAAATACAGAGATACAAAGACAGCGTTTTGGTATTTCCACTGATAATTGTTTTAAACTCCTAAGACTCTGTTTCACATTACTTACATATAATTATCACAGTTGCCTGAAAATTTGGCATTAGTTCATCAAAGCTTATCAAAGGTTCAATATTCTCAAACACATTTAGAACCTTTGCCCTTCATAAGTCTGTTCTGGATACGCTGTGACGCCAGAAAACATATTGTGCGGCATGTGGCTTAGTGTAATGCACAGTGCATACAGGGAGTGTATACCTACATTACATTCTCCGAAGGTTAGCAAGGCGCGGAAGTTCTGTTCCGGTCTGAAATCCGTCCGGAAAATTGCTCGTCCATTCCGCATCCGGTTTTAGCCGGATCTCTAGCACTGTTTTTCAGATATTTATAGCAATGGACTCGGGGCCACTTCCAAACACGTGTAACATTCCAAGGTGCGAAGTGGGAGCATACTTTACCAAGGTGCTAAAAATGTCAACATGTTTATGCAACGGAATTTTGAACTTATGCTGTGGCGCAAAATCAAAACAGTGAAACAAAAAAACGAGCGCCGCACGAGTTCAGCGATCGGCACCTTGAAGTGTTTGTTTACAAACGAAATAAACCAGACAATCACCCTTATACGTCAGAGGCTTGGATTGCATTTTTGTTCGAATCAATTCCAACGGGGATACGACGGTAATAGTTCCACCTGCAAGAACGGATAGCAGTTTACAAATGGATGGTACAGATAATGCTGGTATATGTATTGCCGGAGTCAAACGCTGTGTTGAAATGCTTAAGAATCGGGCAAATCTTACGCATATACAACCGCAAGCAAATAAAATGAACCCCCATATTTTTTTACTAATTGTAAACCGATGTTTTTCATGATTCACAATTTTTTCATTTTGCTCCACGATACATTCTATAAAGTATCACTAGACCTTTCATCGATGACTCGAATCAACCACCAAAATTGACAGCTGGGAAACCACTCTCTTCTGCCGCTTTAGCTTGCAACACGCAGCAAATAGTATTTAAACATAGTGAAGTTGTGCATGTGGACACGATGATCACATCTGACAAGAAACAAATAACAAACGCGGTCAACCGGTACAGCGAAAAACACGCAAAAGAGCTCGGGTGCGTACATCGCGCTATTGCTCCAGCCACGATGGGTGTGTATGGTTTCATCGAAGGGTCTACTTTTGACACGAAGTACGCTCGAAGGTTGTCATACGACGTGTAGTAAATAACAGTTGCAGGAATAGCCATGACTCTGCACAAGAACAAATCATTCATAACGCGTTTTATTAGATATTTCAGATATTTCATGCCAAGCAGACGGTGCGGACTACACACTTGAGAAATGCAGTAAAAGCTGTTATCTTTTTCGGCTTAAGCTACAAAATATCAGCAAAAATTCTTTCCTGAGTACAAACAGAGCTCGGTAACATAACGTTAGACAAGGTAGGTTTGAAGTGTCAGGATCGAGGAGAGACACTAATTCACTCACAACTAATATTATCTGATAAGTGGAAAAAAAACAACTGCTACTAAGGTCCAATCTAATTTGAAGCAGGTTGCCGACTCACTTGCGTGTTCAGTTTGCTGAAAAAAAAACTGCAGATGTGTGCTTGGCTATCCTGCGCTCAGCAAACCGATAGTGAAGTTTGTTTGCTCAATATAGCTGCGCTGGTAGAATTCTTAGTTTTGTTTCTGTTGTGTTTCAGAAACCGTATTCGACGGTCGATCGCGGTTGAAGTTTGCTTGATTTGTGATAAGTATTTGCGTCGACCATTTTTCGTTTCCGCAAGCAATTCCCGTAGGGAAAACTAGACTGCAGATCTGTTGATGCACAGAATTTGTGAAGTGTCAGAATAGGCGAAAGATCGTCGAATACGCTCATGACTGATGGATCCCCGCAGCTCGCAAAACCAGGCTGGCGCCAAAACACTTTCTTTTTCAGGAACAATTTCAACTCAATGCAGTTATTTCTGCACTGGTTCTAGGGCAGGAGCAGAAAAGCAGAACCTTGTCTGTACATGTAAAAACGAAAATAAAACAGAAAAAAACTACCGAACGCAACTGAATTGAGACACAAACGAAGTCATCAAAGGGTAAACAGCAGACGATTATATCAACGGAATTTTGATGGAGAAGTAGAAAAAGAAAAAAGGGGAACACTGCTCCAGGTGCTTCATGCCACTGAAAATAATTTTGGCTTCTCCAAGGAATCATTCCATGCTTCGAAAAATTCAACAGCTTACAGTGTTGGGGACAAGCCGCTCCACAAAGACGTTATTCCCTCTGCTCGCGCTATTTTTATCATTGCATCCTGCAGAAATAAAAACACATACACTGTTTTACATGGAGTTCAGGATTGAAAAATGTATCAAACCCAGAAAGGTGCTGCAATAGCATACTCCGAACTTTAAAACTTTTCAGTCAAGAAGGTGGTAAGCAACTTAAAATGACGATTACTGCAGCTTTTATTCATATAGTCCGATTCGAAAAAATATTTTTGTTATTTCAACGGAGATGCTTGCATGGGAAGGCCAATCTGGGACTTGGACTTGTAAAAGTACATAAAGTGCACCTCGAACCATTATATTATGTTTGTAATGTCATCAACGTTGCATGTTTTGTACGAGAAGAGCAATTTCAGCCAAGAAACGGAAGAGTCCCGCATTAGAAAGTAAAGAGCACTCCAAAGGAACAGGTAAAGTAAGACGAAACAACAGCATGTACAAGGATCCAGATTTAATACTCGCTTCAACGGTATTTCAATGTTTGAGAAAAATCGGCTGAGGTCGGTGAAGAGCACAACAGCGCTCGACACATCGCATCTGTTTTTTTTCGGTCATATACCGAATTTTTTTGAAATGACCGAAAAAATCAAGTCAATTCGGTCATAATGTCCGACAAGGTAGGTCAGAGAATATTGTTTCGGTGAATTTTGATACTATTGTTGCGGTTGGGAAGCCCAAGCAGCAAGTGCACAAATCTTCACACTGTGGCAACAAGCAACAACAGAGTTCACCAACGAGATCACTCGATTATTGCTTGTTCGCGCCACACATATATGGCGTTGTTCTTCGCGCACATTCCACTCGTGGTGAACCGCGCATTCAGCGGAACGCCAGCGGAGAGGTTGCAACATTATCGCGGGACAAATGACCGAAATGCCTCAGTGCAAAAAAACAGCTTCGCATACTGCTCCAGCAGCTCCGATCAAATTTAAGCCTTTACGATCAAATTTAAGCCTTAATTGGCATAGTTTACTTGTGATTCTATAACTCCGGCTGGCTTGAAGTAAACAGCACAGCTTTGAGGTATTATAAAATTGTGGAAAAAATGGGCAAAAGCCTTTGCCGCTTATTAGTACGTGTAAATGTGCTTCTCAAACTTTCGACTCCGCGATNATATGAAACGAGAATGATTACGAGAGACGAACACAAAGTAGAAAGAACTTGGGGAAAGCTTCAAAGCACACTAAATGAACACTTTTTGGAGGTACTCGAACTCATACATACAGTACATACGAGGTGAGCTGAATCGCACAAAACAAAAACGTTAAACGTTTTTTTCTATTTACAAGATATTTCAGCTGACATAAAACCGCTAATAACACTGCACCACTTACAAAGGTCCCAGTAAATTGCCCAGGTCGCTTGTACCACTTTGATGTTTGTGTTGTCGAGTTTCCATTCATACAATAACAGAGGTGGTCCATCAATCCGTTGCAGTACAAAAAGCACTTTTGATCGGCCCGTGGAGACTGCATTCGGATTTTTATCACATCCATAGGTGTAACTGCAAAAGAGCACATGACAATGCACAATGTGTATAACAATACAAATCAGCATCTATGAAATGAAAGCACCTTGCTAAAAGGATATATTGAACAGGAGGAAGCTATTCAAGAATGTGAACACACTACTGTTGCAGACAAATAGATTTGATTGATATGCAGTATAACAGAAGATGAACAGTTAAATCTTTTTAAAAACACATAAAATCTCTTTGCCAACACTTGCAAATTAATACAGATTAACCGAAGCCAATACTATTCTTTTTCAGAAGACTTGCTTAAAATAGGTAAGTTTGCCAATTTTCAGCTAACTAAATTTGCTGTGTTTCCATCAACTCATACTCTGGGCTGCAGTACACAGTGGCTAAGCTGAAGTATTGTGCACGTCTCAGTTTGTAATAAAAAGACAGACTTTCACATGTGTGTTAACGTTAAGTACATTAATTTACCCAACTGGTGGTTTAGTCCACACAAAAGCAGCAGAAAAAGTCAGGCTGCAACCAATACTCTGAAAAAAAAGTATAGAAACTACAAGCAGGAAACAGCAATCTGCTTCAAAACTCACGACCAATTATAACTTATTTAATTCCGTAACTTCTTTGGAATTTAGTTCTCTTATTTGCCCAATGTGCTTTATGACAAACCAACTGCCTCCACTTGAAATTTACACTGGCACAATTGCTTTCCAAATTAGTGGTTAACATCTCACCCTTGATTGAAAATGGTTTCAAAAATGTCAAAGATCTCTCATATACAAAAAGTATAGCCATAATATTGAACTAAATTACACATATCTATCCCATTTGCTACAGAGCAACTGGTATGTAACAAAGATCCAATCATCTAGTTTAGTGCTTATTTGGACAATTCCACATGTGCATCGATATAAGCATTTACTAATGAGAAAGACTTCCAGAAAACAGAACCAACAGTTCAAACCTTGATTAACAAAGCCTATGCTTACACAGATACAGAAGACATACAAACTTTAAATGAAATGCATAAAAAATTTTATACACTTTGGAACTTTCATATTAAAGCAACATTCAAGTCACTTTGCAACAGGGTTCCCACACATTTTGTGTGGAAACCCTGTTGCGAAGCGAAAACAGATCTCACAATTTCATCCTTTTTCAAAATATACTATCGATACCGTGTGGGAACCCTGTTACAAGTTGCAATGTTGAAACAGAGAACACATGAAACAGAATAACACTACTATGGCCAACAACTCAAAATCCACCAATATGATTCTGCCCAAAATTAGAATTTGAAAAACAAACTGATGGGCAAGTCACCTGCAAAAGACAAACCAAATTTAATCACATCTCCACTCACATGGAACCAATCATCTGATCTACAGTAAATGAGCAACATATTCAATCAATATATTGCATCAGTTGGCACAAATCTGGCCAAAAAGATACGATCAATACATCACGATGAGCACATCAATGAAATATATGCTCATGGAACCAATTTGTGTACAGGAAATTTGCTTCACATAAGACTTGCTAGACCATAAAAATACCAGAAGGTAGATACTGCTTTGGGGTGCACCAGGGGTCAGTGTTATCGGCATTGCTGTATGCAATTGTGGTGGATGTGGTTACAGGGAGTGCCAGAAAAAGTATATTGAATGAAATTCTATATGCAGATGACTTGGTATTGACGGCTGAGACTATGGAGGACCAAAGTGAAAACTTACAAAAATGAAATGCCGTGTTTGAGAGCAAGGGGATGAAGGTTAACATTGGGAAGATGATGGTAATCCAATGAGTGGGACAAAAGGAGAAATACTCACAAGTAAGATAGACCCTTGTGGCATGTATGGAAAGAGTTATGGCAAAGTTTTTGTAGTGCACAGCCTGTCAAATGTGCAAAGATGCCAGAGCGTGATACCCAGCATGGCTAGACATTTCATTTTGTTAAAGTTGTAAGAAAGGAATAGATGTGGAGCTAGCTGAAAAGATATGTGATGGAGTTGAAACTGTAGACAATTTAAGGATTCTGCTATTTGTGAGATAAGGTGAATGCCAGTGGGGGGTGTGAGGCAGCAGTGACCACAAAAGCAAGAGTTGGATGGATGAAATTTAGAGAATGTGAGTTGCTAGGAGGGAGAAGGTTCCCACTCCAGAAAAAAACGAAAACATTTTTGAAGTTGTGTGAGACCAGCAATGTTGTATGGAAGTTAAATGTGGTGCTTGAGAGGAAACAAAATGGTAATTTTTTAGACAACTGAGAGAAGTATGGTGAGAGCAATGTGTGGAGTCAAGTTGATGGACAGGAAAAACACAAAGGCGGTGGTGGTTATGCTGGGTTACAAGATACAGTGGATAAGTTGGCAAGAGCAAATGGGGTAGCTGGGTATGGGCATGTTTTGAGAAGGGATGAAGATGTGCTCAGAAGGGTGCTGGACTTCAAGACGAGGAAGACCAGTGTTTCTTAAACTTTTTTGTTCCATCACCCCCTTTTCACTCTCAACACATCGTTTTCACCCCACAAGCCTGATGAAGCAAACACAAAGCATTTTAAAAGAATTTTTTAGAGAAAATGATGCATACCATGGAACGAAACCCAGTTCAGTGTGACGGATGTGCTTGGCAGCCTTCACAAAGCTTGGAAATGATGGGAGTCATTTTAGTGAGGTACGGTTGTAGATCACCTCACTTATGAATCAACAAGCAGTTTCTTTGCTTTGAAAGCATTGAGGTCACAGCTGAAAATCCCTTTTCAACCAAATATGATGTGGGAAAAATAGAACACACATAGTTGAGCATTTTTGCCTCCTTTGTATTGTTTTGCACGCTATCACCCCATTGCTCCTCAAAATCACCCCTTGGAGGCTATTCCACCCACTTTGAGAACCACTGAGATAGACCAAGAAAGCATGGAAAAAGCAGGCGGAAATTAGTCTGAGTTAAAAGGACGCTTTGAATCAATTAAAGTGTAAAGGACTGAAAAATAATTGGAAGGTCATTAGGTTAATCCGGCTACCTCTGTATTGGGGATAATACCAGATTAACAAGGTGGACTACTACTACTGAGACATCTAAAACAAGATTAAAAATTTTATGTACCTAGGGGCAAAAATTTGCAACTATATAGATGTCACTTACTATTAAAACAAAATCAATTTTCCAATTTCAAGTCTTTACTACAATCAGACACTATAATTTCATCAGAATATATCTATCACCTGCTGATAACCTATCTTCAGCTCTTAATTAAATACAATATTAAAAACGTTAACTATATGTCTGTTGCAAACATCCTTAGTTTAGTTCTCAGCCAAGTATTGACATTTGCATGGAAGAAACTAAAAAACAAAGACCTTTTTGTCTTCATTGGATGGCGTTTTTGGGGCTGGGTACTCATTACTATTTAGTGTCTGTTTATGTTTTGCTGATATTTTGTTAGTCAACCTGTTTTTTTTTCAGAGACATTTCGGTCAGTTTTTTACTGGGACATTTTGGTCACTGAAACATTTTGGTCATTTGTCTCACAGTTGTATTAAAACTTGCCATAGCATTGTTCATTAGCTTAAATTTCCAGACATTGTGACCAAATTCACATATTTTTTTTCAGTCATTGCAAAAACACTTCAGTCTATGACCGAAAAAAAAACAGGTCTACGTGTGGACTGCAGCAACACCTTGGGATTGATTTCTTGGGTCATTGATGTTTGCTGGACAAGTATCCGGTTTTATAATAATTTGTTGTGTGTTTGTATTGTTGCAACCTCTTCGTTGGTGTTTTGTTGTTGAATGTACGAATCACCATGAACGGAATGTGTGCGAAGAAAAACACCCATATATAAGTGGCACGAACCAGCAGTAATAGAGTGATCTCATCAGGTGATCTCTATTGTTGCTTGCTGCCACAGTGTGAAGCTTTGCACACTTGCTGCTCGGGCTTTCCAATCGCAACAGTATATTTGTTAGCTTATTCACTGTGGGTTGTTGAATTTGGGTAGACTTGGATTCTATCAGTGGCATACCTGGATAAATGGATGCGCAAAAGTCTTTCCACGTATAAATTCTGCTGGATTCTTAGAGGCAGAAATGTTTTTGAAACAGTATTATAAATATGCCAACTGTGAATAGCACACCACTTTTTTCCATAGTCAAAAGATTTACCATGAGCTCCTGTGGTTGGGCTGTGAACTGCAATGCCATTATTTTATGTGGGTAGCTTTGAGCTGTGATGTTAGCTTTTTAATAACTGCTATGTTATCCTTTTGCCTGAATAGACTTGTTGTAGTGGTGGCTTATATGCGGACTAGAGTGCTTTCGACATAGATATTTTGCCATGTTGAACTGTATCTTGATTTTACATGGGTTTCAAATATCACTATTATGTGGTGTTGTTACTTTCTTTGAACTGGTTTATCCTTAAATGATATTCTCTTTTATTTTCAGTTGTCTTCCAGTTGTAAGTGTGTTTTTCACGAATCTGTGTGACTGACCTAGAATAAACCTATAAGATGACCAATAAATCTTTAGCGGCTAACACTTTCATTCCTGTGCCATGCATATCTGCAGGTCTGATGAAAACAAGCAAAAATGCCAAGCCATGTGGATGAATACTTCAATAATGACAATTGCAAGCTTGATTGATGTGTCTTCAGCTGCTTTTTATCTGCTCATGACAATCAGTGGCGTGTTTCATGTTACCGACAACTTTGCATGATGGTCAATTGGTCATGGAGTGCGACAAAGTAGTAGCTACCTTTGATGTTTCTGTGAATTACAGAAAAATAATGAGGGAGTTGCAGCTGACCATTTAGTAACAAGTGGATCTTTTTCTGGCCCAACCAAATCGGAATGAATGGTTTAACTGTGCAACAGTAAATCCTTTTGTTGTTACTTTCTTTAAACGCCTTTAACTATATTTGAGATCTTTTATTTTCCACAGCTGTTTGACAATTGTATTTGTTGTGTTTTCTATGTCTGTGTTTGTACAACAGTAAATCCTTTAGTTGCTTTGTAGGGCATTGACTAAATGGCAGCTACAGCCATTGCTTCATGCTCAAACATCCTGATCGCATATTCTATGTTTGGTATGCTAAACAAACTGACCTGAACTTGTTGGATTGTTAAAGTGGTGAAACACTTACCAACAAGTGAAGTCAAAGCACCACCAATGCTTGAAGCAATGATCTGCTGCACTGGAGTGATTTCCATGTTTCAATATGTTACTTACACAGTATGCAACTGGCTCAGCATTACAAAATTTACAACAATCTAATTAAAACTTCACAAACAACATTTTTCAAAACTAATTGACTTTGAGCAACATCTGTCAAATAGCACACCAAGAAGTTACATTGCACACTAAAAAGTAGACACACATGTACCACCTACTCTTATATTCAGTTGCACAATAAAAAGCAGACACACATATACCCCCTACTCTTACAATCACGCTTGCAATGAGTTGCAAAATATATAACAGGTGATGCATAAGCTTGCAATACTTTCCCACACTCAAATTTCTGTTTTGCATGTGATAACACATGTGGAACAATTTGTGCATATCGTAAGTATGACCACTTCAGAAAAACTATTTTCACAATCATAATATTTGTAAAATGAATCATGCAAGAGAACTTCTACAATCAGAAAACGCTCTAACATCGAATAATTTGATGCTATGATCTTCTCAGAGTATATATTTCATCTGGGCATCATATCAATATGTTTTTCAAGTTAGAAAAGTACACATATGTAGGACTTCAAGTTACATTAACACTTTGAGAACTGGTCTATGATATATTCGTACTTCGATTTCGGCCTAAAAAATCGCAGTTTTCGGTTGCCTTACCAACGCCCTAGCTCCTCCACCAATTGCGCTAGAGAGCTGTTCAAGGGCTCAAACGGATCGGCCAGTCTAGTAGA
>JGI24021J15306_10002020_pt1 | contig 21151 bp, 9 predicted proteins | sample Ectturendosymbi1_FD_15306 | JGI IMG/M metagenome (IMG submission 15306)
CATGAACCTTTCTTTAACTTCCAGCGCAGGTCTGGTTCGGGCGAATCCCTGCCGTCGTGGCTGACTGACGGCCGAAAAGCTTATCTACGATTTTCTAGGGCGAATAACACCGAACCCCTGGTTGAGGAGGTTGAACTTGTTAGTGTGAAACCTATGTTTGCTTGAGTGCGCTGTCCCGGCGGTCGTGAAGTCAGTGTTAATATGCGTGATTTGGCGCCTTGTCCCGGCGATGTCGCCTTACGGCCAACACAGGGGCAACGTTCATCACCTGTGTCGTTGAATGTACGTGGGGATAATGCGGACGACTCTGCTTCCCGCGTAAATCTTGATGTGTGTGGTACGAACGAGCAGCAGAGCGACTCACCTGTAAATGAAAGTGACTTGTCTCTTTCTAAGCACGATTTCATTTCACGACGTTCGGCGAGAAGTAACAAGAATGTACCACAGTTACGATATGTGCCTTCGTGATTATGGTGCATTGTGCCGTACTTACTGTCATGTTTTGTTATGCTTTGTGCCCCTGTCGTAGTTATTTTCTCATCACTTGCAGTTACGTTTCTTGTAGACGGGGAGGAATACGGTGATTTGTGCTAATCAGTGGCCACGCTTACCCGGAGGCACTGCTTGTGGAGTTTGGTTGATGCGTGAGCTTTCATCGTTGCCCTCGCAAGTCCCTTGAAATGCTTTCATTCTGTAACGGCTGCAAAGCGCCACAAAAAACAAAACCAATCAATTAATCATTCTGTAACGTGCTCGGCAGCGACTTAATGTCATGCAGTTTCTGCAGTTTTGGTGTAATGCAGTTTCGTTGAGCTGTGACTAGTCGACTTTCAATATCGTTTAAATTTTATAAAGTCTACGAGTTTTGATTGCAGTTCAGTTCAACCTGCACAATAATGTGGTTTTACTGCAGGTTTTATTACCTTGACGGGTAGTGGTACGTAGTTAGCCCATATGCTGCACAAGAAATTAGTTGCTGGGGAGTTTCTTTTGACAATGTGGTTTTTAGAGATGCACATTATCTTTAGAGAGCAGGCGTGAGCCTCCAGCATTCTGCGACACAGCACAGTAAACCGCTGACTATCTGAGACGCACGTGATTCGCACATCCGGAACTTTGAGGCGTAGAGTGGAATTTGCGAAGGTGTCTATAATGAAAAAGGCTCTGGAAGCCAATCTGTATGTTCACAAAACAAGCAAAAACTCTGACACTTGAGGTCACAGCTGTTGAATGGTTACATGACATTGCTCCAATTGCACTGCGTCACAATCAAGCTTGCAAAGGACGAAGAATTCTTCGCAAGACCACAAAGAAACAAGGAATTAATGGTACAAGATTGCAAACTGTGCCTTCTTCGTCCAATTGATTTTCTAAAATTCTGATTTTTATCTGCAGTTGCAAGACGAGAGCTTTCAAGCATCTGAGTATTCAGTTTCCAAATCGGATTATGTTATGATTATTACTTACGAACAAAATTATAGTGCAATGGCGAAAAGAGAGATATCACCAGCGCAAGCTGAAGAGGAGTCTTTGCAAAGATTTTACAGTTTGCTATCACGATACAGAGTATGAAGCCGAGAAATTCGTATGATTTTGAATGTCGAGCTGCAGCTCTGTAAAACGAGACCCCATTTATCCCATTTGCTTTGTGCTTTGTGCACGTGACCGGAATGCTCCAAGAAATGCTAGTGATGCGAGTACTGCTTGCTGCAAGGAAAAGGAAACAACCTATAGGGCTCCCAAGCGCCAAGTGACGTGTAGACAATCCCAGCCTGGCTTGGTCGCACTTTGATATGGAGCTTGCAGATCTACACATCGGTGTAGGAGCAGGCAAATGTTTGGGGGTGCGAAGAATTTTTGCCCGAATTCTCCCAAACTTGCCCGAAATAAACTCCACTTAAATCAAAGTATGTTGGGCGCCATTTATGCTCATACTTTGAGGGATTTTGTGAAGGTTTTTAGAGATTTTGGCCGGATTTTAAGGGATTTTAGCCGGATTTTCACTACATCAAAACTTTTGGGGGTGTGCTTGAACCCTCTGCACCCCCGCCTCCTACATCAGTGGATCTACAGATCTACTGTATCAGAGGGTTCTGATAAAGATATGAGGTGTTTCGAGATTTCTTAGATCTGCTTCCCCCGCAATTGTCCCATGAGTAAACGCACGTTCAGAAACAAAGAAATAAATAGCGTTTCTCTTCGAAAGAAATTCCAAATTGTTCTACTTCTTTCTCTAAATCAGCATTTTACTGCTTGTGCTCAAATATTTCGTGACTTTCATGGCCGTAGCCACGAAACAGTCAAACACTGATCAAAAAGAAAGTTAAAAACAATGAATTACGTATGGCTGTGCAAGCACTCATACATTGCCTTCGAACTTATATTGACGAATTGCTCGGCTTTAAAAAAGTGTGTTGAGAACAAGATTGAAAAGAAATGTCAAATATATGAGGAATGTTGGGCTCTGGTATACATTAATATAAAGTACTGATGGCACTTACTTGGAAAGCTTTCGCTTTGATAAAGTGTTTTGTTCATTCTAATTTCCATCATTCAGTTTTTCTCTTAGGCTTATTCATAAACTAGTGGTTCCCAACCGGGGGTCCATGGACCCCCAGCATCCACAGACAAATTCTGTGGGTCCATGAGCTTTGTATGTAAAAGATTAAATCATCTAGTACTACAAAATAGATAGAGGAAATTAGTATTGACAAAACGAAAACACCAACAAAATCAGAAGTTGTNAATATTCCCACAAAAAGCTCCACGCAGTCAAAGACAAAAAATAGGTGTTAGGCCTATAGTTGTGGGAACAGTCAGCTNGACTCTAGCTGCAACTGATCACCATGATTAACTCAACTCATCAGCGTAGCTTACATAGCAATCAGAAGTGAGATTAATTTAAGCACTGGGCTAATCAGCTATTTTTACCCATAAAAAACAAATTTAAAACTAACCCTGACTAAACCATATTTTTAACCCCTATCACTAACTCTGGTTCTCACCTCAACCTGTCAACTCTTAACTCCCACACTGACTAAAAACTTGTGAGGTGATCACGGAGCCGGAGTGGCAGAGTAGACTCCGGCTGGAGTCCATGTTTTTTGCCAAAGCCAGAGCAGGACCGGGAGTCAAAATTATGAAGAAACACCGGACTCAGAGCCGTAAGCAGGAGTGAAATTTTCAGATTTTACAGGATCCGGATAATAGATTTTATTGAAATTTTCCCTGACATGCTAATTATTAGTTTGACGTCATGACGCTTTTCTCTTGGTTAAACTGGCCAGTGAACGATTCAACACAGGCTGCTGAGAATAAGAGATGGTGGCAAAATGACGTGCTCTGTTCTGACTGGTGCATAGCCAAACTCAACTGCTGTATCACAGGAATATGTTTTTTTAGTTTTTGTAATTACGTCGGTTACTAAAATGTTTATGTTGTGTGAAGTGTTCTTTATGATTACTGCCTTGTCGTTCTGTTGTTCAATTACGCGTGCGTTGTGAATGCCTTCAGCGCATACCTTTCGTTTCGCGGTTGTTGCCTTCGTGTTCGATGGTCATACGCAGTTAACACGGTGCTGGTAGGACAAGTGTTCAACTCTCAGCCGGGTCTTACCAAGACCTTGTAAATTGGTACGGCAGTTTTCTTACCAGGTGCATGGTATGCATAAGAGCTCAGGGAACACATCCACAACACAAAATTAAGCCGAGTCAAATGAAACTACACGCTGTACCAACTCAGTCGTGGCGCTACAACACCACTGTAGTTATAAAGCGCTATCACAGAACACCACATAAATAAAATTCGCAGTTAACACGACATGGTGTTAGAAGTGGGATCCACGTCAGGCACGCTTTAGTATTTTTGGTTCGCTTTCTGTAAGGTGGAAGCAAATGGCGACTTTCCCGGTAGTGCCACCGGAGCAATTCAACTCTTCTCGGCCGGAAAGCCAGCCACAATGGTTTCAGCGTTTCGAACGATTTCGCGTTGCCTCTGGAGTGGCGAAGGAGCAGCCTTTTCAGATTAATACGTTAATACACACTATGGTCCCCAAGCGTAGGACGTCTTGAGTGCGTTGAACTTGAGTGACGACGAAAAAAAGGTTTACGCAACAGTCGCTGCTCGTTTAGAAGAGCACTTCGTGGTTCGACGAAATGTAATTTTTGAGCGGGCTCAATTCAATAAGCGAGATCAGAGCGAGGAAGAAACGGCAGACGCGTACATCACCAATATAGTATGACGGGCCACTTGCATTTCGGTGAACTGCATGATGAACTCCTCAGAGATCGAATTGTGGTCAGTATCAAACACAAAAATCTCTGAGATAAATCGCAAATAGATCCTGAACTAACGTTGAAAAAGGCTGTGGACCTGGTTCGGCAAAGAGAAGTTATGAAGCGCCAGCAGATAACTTTAAACAACGTCACAACCGCTCTTGACATAGACGGGGCAGTGGTGCCAGAATCTCAAAGAGACGAAAGAAACACGAAAGAATGCCAACGGTGTGGTCGACTTCATGCAACGACAGGAAAGCGTCCCGCTCTCGGCGCCAAATGTTTCCGTTGCTCTGGTGTACGGCATTTTGCTCGGTGTTGTTTCACCGGGCGTGTTTCGGAGAAACCTCGGCGTAAGGAGGTGAACGTTGTTAACATGACTGCTTTTGATGAGGAGGAAGTTTCATACCTCGGCGAAGTTGCAAGTACGAACGTTAGTAACTGGGCAGTGATACTGGGTGTGGAAAAAACGCGTGTCCATTTTAAAGTCGACATTGGTGCCGATGTGACTCTTCTCGTAATTTCGATATTTTTAAACTTTCCATTGTCACATTGACGCCTCCCGATCGTCGCCTTGAAGGTCCAGATGGAAGTGCACTAAACGTTGTTGGGAAATTTGATTGCTTACAATCATATAAAGGTGTGACTTCCTTGCAGACAATCTACGTTATTCGCCCGGGTGGCCTGCATTGCTTGGTAGGCCAGCCATTGAAGCACTAAATATCATTGGTACAATAAGGGAGGTAAATACCGCTGATGCTATTAAGTACCGTAATTTATTTCCGAGTTTAATCGGAAAACTTGGCTTAGTAGAAAGTGAATGCACTATACGGTTACGAGAAGACGCTGTTCCATTTCAAGTTGCAGTACCCCGTAGAGTAGCTCTTCCCTTCTTTCAAAGGTCAAAGCAGAACTGGATCAGATGCTCCAAGACGGCGTTGTTTCGGAGGTAAAGCAACCTTCTGACTGGTGTGTTGGCATGGTGGTGGTGCCTAAACGTAATTCTAAAATTCTACTATGCGTAGATTACATAAAACTGAACGTTTGGGTAAAACGTGAAAAGCACCCACTGCCACATGTAGATCAAGTTCTTGGTCAATTGTGTGGCGCCAAGTATTTCTCAAAGCTTGATGCTAAGAGTGGCTTCTGGAAAATTTGACTATCAAGAGACTCACGTTTGTTGACTTCGTTTATTACACCGTTCGGTGGTTTCTGTTTTAAACATTTGCTTTTCGGCATTTGTCGCGCTCCCGAGCTTTTTAGGGTAGGATGTCGCAAATTCTGTCTGGCTTATCTGGTGTTGTTTGCGAAATGGATGACGTGCTCGTTTTCGGTTCGTCAGAGCAGGAATATGATGAACGCCTGTGAAAAATTTTGCGCATTAAGAAGAAATGTGGTCTAACGTTGAACGACAAGTGCGACTTTGGTAAACGTTCCGTGAAGTTTTTGGGTCATCTCATAGAAGAGAAAGGCGTTCGAACAGATCCCCGTAAAGTCAATGCCATCGTGAACATGCCTGACCCCAAAAGCGTAACTGATGTGAGGCGCTTCCTTGGCATGGCAAACCAACTGGGTAAATTCTCTCCTCAGTTGGCCGTCCTGTCTACTCCTCTGCGTGATCTCCTGCGCAAAGATGTAATGTTCGTTTGGAGACACAAACACGAGGCTTTTCACGCGTTGAAACGTCTATGTAGCTCAACGGAAAGTCTGTGTTTTTATGACTTTCGCAAAGAAACTATTGTTTCTGCAGATGCTTCGTCTTACGGACTAGGAAGTGTCCTGCTGCAAAAGCAAGGCTCAGGCGAGTGGAAACCTGTTACTTTTTGCCTCACGCTCGCTCAACGACACAGAAAAGCGCTATATGCGCAAATTGAAAAGAAAGCTTTAGCTGCAAGGTAGGCTGGTGAGCGGTTTTCCGACTATTTAGTGGGTCGCAATTTCAGATTCAATCTGATCATAAACCGCTTGTTTCAGTGCTGGGTTCAAGAGAACTGTTGGAACTCCCACCTCGAACTCAGCCATATCGCTTGAGATTGATACGATTTTGTTTTAAGATTGTGCATGTACCCGACAAAGCCTTAGTGATAGCTGATGCTCTCTCACGCGCTGAGGAAGAGAAAGCTGAACTTGCAGATCACTTTTTATGCATGGAACTCAATGCTTTGCCGGCTACACAAAAACGTTTCGCTGAAATAAAAGCTATGCTAGCCGAATATCCTGTATCTGTTACAATAGCGAACTTCGTAACAAGAGGCTGGCCGCAGAAGTCAAAGTTATCGCCGCCAACAAAACCATTTTTTCCCTTTAGAGAGGAGTTATCAGTTCATGACGGATTGCTTCTACTGGGAAGCAAACCCGTTTTGCCCCCTTTTGGAAAAGGGCTCTACAAAATTTTGTAGAAAATCTGAAGTTGGCAGCTTATTTCCGATTAAAAACGCCTTGGGAAACTGACGCACAAAGAAATGCAGGACGATAAGGCAAACACAAGATACCACTCCACACACACCTTCACAAGTAAAACACGGGGAGAAAAAGAATTGAGTTTGAACTTTGAAGTATGCTAATAGTACTGTTTGTCAGTCTGTTTGGCGGCCGCTATGTCCGATCATAACGTGCTGTCGTAACATTAGATCAAGGGTTCTCAACCTTTTTGCGATCTCGTACCACTTAGGCACCCCGTATTGTCAACGCGTACCACTTTTTCCAGAACAACTAATTTAATCCAATCTTTGTTTATTCAGAAGAATCATACACATTTAAATTAAAATAACTACAAAAGACCACAACTAATTTAATGAGAATTTGGTGTTTGTTTACCTTCTACCAATTGGCCGATGAGTGGTGTAAATTTTCTAACAGCGCAGCGAAAGTCATCATGTTACGAGACATTAAGCAAGCAGGCTACAAGAAAATTTATTTATTTAGATACGTAAGCTAGAAATCTGTAAGAATTCGTAAGCTAGAAAAATCCGATACGTAAGCTAGAAATCTGTGAATCCAAGTTTTTGTGAGCAAATAGAAGTTATTCGCGTACTACCTGGAAGATCTTCGCGTATCACTAGTGGTAAGCGTACCACAGGTTGGGAATCCCTGCATTAGATAGAATTGGGAAGTGCGAACATTCCGGTTCCTGCACAATGTGGCGTTCTTTGTGAGCGTCTGCTTCGCTTGCACACACGCTGGTCGGAGGGGCGTTGCCGTCTTCAGGCAGAACGACAAGCATTTGACGGTTTCTTCTCAAAACTCCTTGGGGCCTTTCAACAAGGTAGGACCTGGGCGTGTCAGCGTGAATTATCACCACCCCATAACTGCTCGAGTGATTGTCTTTAATCGACACTGGAGTTCCTTTGGTCAAATCGGACAGTGCTTGTGCTCGATGGCGTCGGTTGTAATGATCGATTTGCCTCATCTGGCTTCATCACGCTTTTTCACAAGTTCGAAATCTGGCCATGTCGGAACAAGCTCTGTTGGATCGCTGGCAGAGACGTCCTCCGCTTTCTACCAAGCATCAGTTCAGACGGACTAAAACCATTTCGAAACGGAGTAGAGCGATAAGCTAACATGGAAAGATAGGGATCCGTTGCTTACCCGAGCATGACCTTTACAGTTTGTACTGCACGCTCCGACTTCCCATTGCTCTAAGGATAACGTGGGCTGAACGTCACGTGGATGATCGAAAGCTCATTCACGAAACGCGCAAATTCCGAAGACTTGTATTGGAAACCATTATCAGAAATAAAACCTCTAGCATTCCAAAAGGGGAGACAATAGACTTGATATGATTGATTAAAGTTTGCTGCAGTCGTAGAACGTATTGACGCAACTTCGATCCAACACAAGAAATAATCAACAACAACCATATACTGTTTGTTGTTAAGCACAAACAAATCGGAACCGACCGTTTCCCAGAGTCGTGAAAGCCGGGTAATGGGCAAAAGAGGCTCTCACTCACTGACCGTGCGTTCCGCGCAAAGCAAGCAGTTTGTCACCATTTCCTCCACCTCCATGCTGAGATGAGGCAACCAGACAACCGCCCTGGTCAGGTATCGACATTTGACTATTCCTAAATGACCTTGATGAATTTTTCCAGAATATCAAGTCGCATCGAGGGGGTTATGATGAGCATGCTGCCCCGTAGAAGTCAGCGATCATGACCTGATCACTCGTCTCGAAGTTTACCTCTGCGCTTGTTTTGTAAGCTGCATCTTGTTTTGGGAGCAGTATTCACAATTTCGAATTTTTAGTGAAAGTACAAGACAACAGTGTAGCCTATGTATCTCTAAAATGAAACAACTGGAGTGCGGGTTCAGTCAAGCGAAAAGAAATGCGGTTTGTTTGAGAGTGTTCCTAAACATATTATTAATATCTTGCAAATTAATAATATAGGAGATATAAGTTTAAATTAACTGTGTGAAAAAAGTAGTAAGAAGTGTTTCAAATTTAGCCTATGGGTCTTCATTAGTGGATGTTAATAACTAAAATGATAGCAGCTTGTTTACTTGTGTTATGATTAATAGCCTACTCCGGTGAAAGAGTTGAACGAAACTTCGTTTAGGTGAGAACATCATATGATTTTGTTTCTTGGTTTCAAGTTTTCAGAGTGTAATCAGGAGTAAGAGTATANATTTTTAATGAGCTACGGAGCAGGATCAGGAGTCAAAAATTGACTCCTGTCACCTCTGGACCATACCCTGCAAGCTGACTGAGCTAATGACGCCTGATGAGAAGACGAGCTTTAGAAACACTTTTGTCAAATTCAATGTTGAAAAAGAAAAAGTTAGCTCGATTTCGTCTGGAAAAACTCTTTTTTTCATACACTGGAAAATACCATAAAATTTAGCCTGGTTTTCGTCTAGTTCCAAACTTCTCTTTTGTCGCCAAGTCGATTCAAATTTAACCTGATTTTCAAAATCCGGTGGCCCATTTCACCATTTGCCAATACTGTTGCTGACTATTTCAATGCTTGGTGAGTGAACAAATTTTCACATTTTTCCACCAAATGCCATTTATATGCAATTATCCCGCCCTTAGCAGCACTTGTTGTAACACAAAATTCCATTCGTAATACAGTTTGATTGTTATGCAATATCAAGTTGTCACGTAGTAAGTTTCATGAAACATACATCATTTTTGGCAACCAAAGCGGATAATAACCTTTTCTAGTAGAGACCATTTGTACGTAACTATAAACTGGTTTTATTAAAGGGGTCTATAGCCTTCAGCCAAATCGTCAAACAATCCATGACACTGAAAAGGTTGGGAATCACTGTCATAAACATTTTTCACTCCTGGTCTTCCTGAACTTACAATTGTTTTATGAGCACACATGCAAAGAAAAGTGACCTCATTCACCGTTAAGCAGCTCAAATTTAATTAGAGACTGGTAGATAGTTTAATCAACCTGAACCCTTTTTGAAAGAGCTCAGCAATACTGAAAGATCACCGGACTTGATAAAATCATTCCGACTAGGAAAACTAACTCAACAAAGTTTTCACGGATATAAACAGGTCCAAGTTGCTGAGATCCACGGTTTTAACAATATCAGCAACTGCATAAGCTTATTTAAGCAGATTTGGCCACATCTGCAGTACTCTATCTATTCCACATTAAAATAGAGAAGTATTTTTGCAGCAAAAATGTCTTAAATCTTAGTCGCAAGAACGTATTCATTGTAACAAAAGATGTGTTTGCAGACTTGAGTAAGCGCAGTTGACAAACAAAAGACATTTTCGTCGGTTGAATTCACCTCCAAATGCCTTTTGCTTACTGTATATATCACTGCCAGGGAAATTAGCCATAAAAGTTGCTGAACACCAACCTCATAAGCGGGTATCTTTCTCCGCAAACAGCTGCGAAGTCGTCGTTGTCGTAAGCCCAAACCATTGCTCCACCAAGTCCGCGGTCTTTAAGGTAATTGATCTGCGCATAAGAATTAATAATGAAAGCGCCACAGTTGACATGCAATAACCTAGTCAGCGCAAGACGCAAGTTTTGGCAACAATTTCAAATAGCGCTTTAAATATCTGTCATCGTTGGCCCCACTTCTGATGCTACTATAAATGTGTAATGTATAAAGGATTCGGTTTTTCATTTTAGTACGGAATAGTCACCACAGTTTGTGGCAACAAACTTGCATAAATATCTTAAAATCAAAAATTTTTAATGAAAAGCGATAGTTAACAAATTTTGCATAAATCTAATGTTTTTCAAATTTTTATTATGGCATAATATTTGCAAGCCATTCCTTCTCGAAACTTTTTTGTGTGAATGCCATTTCTAGCCATCGTTTTCCAATTGAAATAATCAGGTAAAAATAGTTCAAAAAAAGATTTACGATATCTAAGGCTATCAGTTAGACCGAGTAATAATTGAACCACACACTGAACGTTTGGTCTCAGTTTTCCATGCAATAATTAAACGGTGTTCTGCTCCTATTGCAAGTTTTGATTTAACATTCCAAACCTTTTATTCCAGTTTTATCTTACTTAATAGGATAAGGCAGATCAACATAACACGTAAAAAAACGTTGAATTTTTTGTTTTTGTTACTTTTCGCATGATTTATCTCCAAAATTTTATTAGATTTTGAGCTGAGAGGTTATTCGTGTTCCTATGCCAACTTGAATAATAAGAGGTAAAAAGTGCTGTGATCTGCGTCACGAAAATTTGAGCCATGTCTTGACATCAATCCATGCCAACGGTATTCATCTGCTTACCAGAAATCTACTCGGAGCAGATTAATTCATTTGCGAATTTTAAGAGGTACAAATTTTAAACTAAATGTAACTTTGAAAATTTTTTAAAATGTTTTTTAAACAAAAAATTTGATTGCAAACATTTAATAAAACAATAAAAAGCTTGATGTAATTGGAAAAACTAGTGAAACGTTTAAACATTTTATGAAATGTTTGAAGAGTATGTCCAGTAAAATTTTGAAATTTATCCTAATGAAGGATTAGCAAGGTAAAAACGACAAATGAGTTCTTGTACACTTTAAAACCAACGTTTGCAACCTAATTTATGTAGAAATATAATTACCTGCAACTTTGATCCACAACATATCTTGATGTCGAAATCATCCAAATGAAATTAAAATCAAAATGTTGAGCAAAGTGGTTTGCGTAATTGCTAATATAAAGGTACTGCAACTTCTCACCATTTTTCATAAAAATCTCTTGTTTCATTGTTTATTTTTCATTCCAATCTCCTGACTTTTACAGTTTTTTACCTGCTGAATCCCTGAAATTTATACTATGAATTACATGTATACTACAATATAAATTGCATTTACCGTTTTCAACTTAATTCACAACTGTGTTACACAGCTATGGCAAACCTTCCCAGTGAGGTGGTTGTGGGTTATCCGCAAACATTCTTTGAATTGGATGCATTGTCAACAGAGTGATTTTCGAAAAAGAAAGCTAGCAGACTCAAACGGTTTTGCTCAGCTTACCCACCTTTGTTATGATGGAACCTTTGTCATCATATGATATCCACTGGTCACCGCTCTTAATTGCAGGAGCCATGACGTCATCGTTCCAGATTCTAGTTGCTCCAGCATTAACTAAGGGGCATATCTACGCAGATAAAATGATACAGTTAGGCTGTAAGCAAAGGTTCATTAGACGTTGTGAGTATTTCCTGAGTTGTACACAGAGCTTTACACTACGAGGTCATCCCTTTGTGGTCTGCAATATATCCCCGCCTCGGCCCCAAAGGTCTGCTTTGTCTGTCGCGGCCTGTCACGATCCGTCGCGATGGATCGCATTTGCAGTTGGTTAGAGTCTTTCCTTTGACCATCCGTACCTTTTGAGGTACTAATGTTACAACAAAACTTAAAATATGCAAAATGTTCTACTTTTTGCAAGCTTTTTGAATATATAAAAATATTTTGCGTTTTCGTCTCCTTTCATGAGGCGCATGACAAAATCTACACCACACTCAGAAATTCTCTTACTTTTGTAAGCATCAAAACCTTTGCAAAGGAAAAATAATTTCTTTTGATAAGCTTAAGCAATTCTTTTAACTATACACATGTACATTTACACATTGCATAAGGAAAGATAAACACAACTTCGAACAGAATCACCAATTTCCAAAAGAAAAACAAGACATTAAAAGTGCATGTATTCTGTCATGACCGTAAAAGTGTAGCAACAAAACGATCTCTAGCTTTGCAGCCAGCTTTTTGAGGAAAGTAAAAGTGTAGGTTTCATTTCCTTGTACCTTTTAACAGTGCGGTATTTTTTGCAACAATCATCGAAACGCAGTCCTCGTTTATTACAGTTCTCACAGTACAAAGAAGTTGTTTTGCGATGTTACTTACTGTTGCAAACCCTGCCGATTTTGTTGAGGCCACTAGGAAATTCAGCAATAAAATGAGGTTTGTGGTTGAGCCTGTGTGCTGTATCCACTGTACTATACTTAGCTGGCCAAGTCTGTTTGTATATTGTGCAGAGTGCACGCAACATCTTTCTAATATATGTAGGTCAAAGAGTTGGGGTTATACCATGAAATCATATTTCAGATATTTCCTGCTATCAGCGAAAACGCCCTGACAGCTTTCCAGCACATTCACTCATTGAATTGCCAAGGCTGAACTCTAGTGCACTCCCACAACTCATGCATGAAACCACAAAAGACCTGAGAAAACTTCAGACGCAACCATCATCAGCAGGGCTTCCATTCTGTAATTTCTAAAAAACCCAGATTGTTCATGAAAAAAAAAAACATTTATCTACCAAAAAAACAGAAGTGCAAAAAGACATATAAATACAACACATGATGCAAAACGGTGATTAAAATACTGACTTACTCATAGTTCCTCTTCTAAATTTTTGTCTGCAGCGTTAAAATTAACATTCGGATCACTATTCTCTGTTGCTGAAGACATTTTATGTTAAAACTAATAAAGCTGATGACATACTCCGTTGTTGACATCTCTCACTTTTCAAACTTAAATGTACAATTACTGTTTTGCTGGCTTCTTGACAATGTTTGTTTTGCCTTTTCCCTAAGAATTTTGGTTTTAGCGAGTTTGTTTTTATTTTAACATGATTAACAAGTAAAATTTTTCTTTCTAGTGATGCAGTAGAATGTGGCAAACCGCAAATCTGGTCATTAAATCATAAAGTATTCCAAAGTCTAAGTTATCTAAGCCATCTTTGATGTAACACAGATAATACCAGAAATCAGGGACATGTAGATTTATTGGACAAGTACACAGGTTTAAACTATTGATATAGACTCCAGCCTGTTTTTTTCATTTTTGCTGAGACATTTTGGTGATTTGTCTCATATTAGTTTTAAAATTTGCCGTAACCACACTCACTAGTTTATATTTTAGGACATCAAGTTCGAATTGACTTAATTTTGTTTTTCATTAAAAAATACAGTCTATGACAGAAAAATGAAGGAAAATAACCTAGCCCAGGCCCGTAGCCAGGTTTTAAGATTTTGGGGGGCACAGTACATTTTTAGGGGGCAATATTTTTGTTTTATTTTGTCAATTTTCAACTATTAACTGGGCAGCATATTGCCATATGTCTGTTTCCAGTCTGATCACATAAGATTTCTGATAGTACCGTTATGCTGTGTGTCGGGGGAGCCAAGCAGGGGAGGACGACTCCAGCGCCTCTCTCAAAAAAACAATGACTTTTTCCAGAAAAAAAGTATCCACATAAAACTAAGAATATTTGTTTAGTTATGCGCTTTTCTCTGGAAACAACAAAGAAAACCAACATGAAAAAATAATTCGCCTATGCTTCAATATATTTTTCTGACTGCGTACCAGTACTTGGAGCCAGTTTGTCGCCTTTGATTCAATAAAAACTTTGTTTGATGTTTGCCTAATGCGCTGTTAACTTATTTGAAAAACATAACAAAATTTGGCATAAACAACAAAACTGAACCAATTTTTTCGTATCAGCATTTAGAGTGAACACACTGGTACGAAAGAAACTCCGTCTAATTCCTCAAAAGAGCCACAACAATGCACGAGATTATATACAGCATAATAAATACATGCATTCTTATGGTCACTGAAACAATCAATGAATCGTTCCCATTAACAGCTGGAAGTCGAACCATGTCAGGGATGTAGTTCTAATAAAAAAGATGAGGGAACGCATCCAAAAAATAGCCATTTTGAAACAGCTTCAAACTCATTTTAACAAAACGTGAAAAAAGTGTGGGAACGCCGTTTCCACGCGTTCCCGCCCCACTACACCCGTGAACCATGTAGCCTACTCTAGCATGTAGACGATCTACCTTTTATCAACACCCGCAGTTTTTTAAACGTCTTTTGGTACAACGAAAAACGAAAGCATGACAGAACCAAGAAAAGAAATTTTAGCATAAACTGTCACATAAGCGGCAGTTCTGATACCTGCTACATAGCATAATAGATGAATAATATGCATGGAGGCACTTGCAGTGTCAAGAGAATACTTTAAACATGTAGTCGTCGAGTTTGGTCGAAAATTCAGAAACGATGTCTTCATTTGCCACAGCAGCTATTTTTTTCAAAGCGTAACAAGACCAGCTGACATTTATGCGGTCGCAGGGGCGTAACGAGGGGGGCACAATTCCCCGGGCGCCGAATCACTACGGGGGCGCTGAATTACTACGGGGAGCGCCGAATGACTGCGGGGGCGTCAAAAAGTCCAACTAATGTCACACGTATTTCCTTCAATACAGTACATTTGCTTCCTAAAGGCCTCAAATTCGAACATGGTGGCGCCAAACTTCCTTCTTGCCCTGGGCGCTGTCTAACCTCTGTACGCCCCTGTACCCTTATGTGCCATGCACCTGCTATAAGGTGTGAGTATCCTCACCACACTGGAGAATCTTGCTTCGCATATGGCAGTCGAAACTGCTACAGTTAAGCCCACGCTCAGCAGCACAGTATATGATGGGAGAAGCTGCTTTATACTTCCAAAACCATTTCAAAAACTGGTCCAAATTCATACGGGTGCTTTCATTCAAAGCACATCAGGAAGCTTTGATGAGACAATGCTTTTCACAATAGTAGTTTCAGCATCGGGAAGATCTTCACTGATGCTTTTGGTAGTTGAATTGATTAAAGCACAAAGAGGTTGTAATTCTTCCTTGTCGAGAAAGCAATTCGATGCTGGTAAACGAGCACACAAAGATTTGATCAGAGACATATTAAATTCCAAAAACCAGTAGCTGAATTCGCTCCGAATAGTATCAACGATTTCAAAGCAAGATGCTTTCAAATTCAAACTCTCACTTTCATTGTGAATTCCGATGTGTTTTGTTATGAATGACGTCCTCTCTGAATCGAGATTAAACTTACTTTTTTCGCTTGTTCAGGAAGTGATGTAGTTTCGCTTATTTAGAAGGTGGGATAACTGTAGATTGATTGCACCACACACTAAGTACGGAATATGCGCTAGCTGCATTTTATGCTGATTTACGCTAGTCAGTGCTACAGTGATCTATGCACATGCTGAAGCATTTCTATGTCAGACACAGAATTCCCTAACCTTTTTTGATCAACTTCTAAGTCGCATACATTATCTTTCTGGGTTTGGTTTGACTATTACAAGAAGTTCTGTTTGACTACAAGCATAGCCTCACACCAGTCCAATGTTCCCTCTAAGATGCGCAACTGCGCAGTACCACCAAATCATTTGCCCAGTGAAATCTGATTCTTGTACACTTGTAACATTCCGAAACGTTGGAAAGCAAGAAAACAAGAAGCTATTTGAAATAAATGTGTAGGCCCTACTTTGTTCGTATTTTAATAAGATTTTACGCTTATCCTAAATTCTAATAATTCACGAAATTTGTGATTCATTTAGAATTCTGGCAATTCAGCCAGAGTTTCCAGAATTTTCTTATAGAGAATGCTGGCTAAGACTTTATGTTATAGCATTACCATAGCCAGCTTGCTAGTGCCATGGAGTTGTTCGCGCTAACAGAGAGACTGCAGAAACGGTTTCAAAAGACTGTCTCCAGTGACTGCGACGTCACAAATCTAAATTGTTACCAATGTGGACATTCCTTAATACAATTTATTTTGAAACAATGGGGTTACCTTTTGACGAAACGTGTGGTGATGTTGCGAGTTGGCGTAACGATCAAACAGACTGAAAACAAGCATTTGCAAAAGTTATACATTTTTTGGGTTTGAATCATTTGGGGGGGCACTGCCCCCGAATGCCCCCCGTGGCTACGGACCTGACCTAGCCTCCAGCTGATCTTCAGGCACAAGGTGGGTAAAATGTAAGGCCACATTTGCTATTCAACGTGGATCTCTTGTGAGATCTTGAGCTGCAAAGTAATATAGAATCCCTAATCTGGCAGCAAATCCTTACTCCAATGCAAATTGTTCTTTAAGTTGCACGAGTAGGGCAAGCAAGGTATTTGAACATTCTGTGGTAAACATTGTTTTACCAATTTTTTCAGCTGGCGTCTGGGATAACAACTATTCACCCAAATGCAAACCTTCCACTTGTTCAACCGTTAGTTATTCATTCATGTTACTACTGTTATAGGCTACGCGCAACTGCATGGCTGACTGTACTGGATGGTAAGCAACCTATAGTATTTGATAATGATATTGATACGGATGTGAAACCGACTGAAGTCGTTTTCAAGTATTTTTTCACATAATGATCGCAGCATGCGAACATTCGCATTGTAACGATCGGAAGATATGTTTATTATACTATTAGATTTACTGTGACTGATTGCCAAATTATTATCTCAAAATAAAAACAGATTTCACCGCATGTTTCATAATTAAACCTAGACACCCAGACGGACTCAAAAAAAACAGATCTGGGTGAAAAAAAACAGCAGTGGGAGCTCTGATCGTCAGAACCAGACTCTCTAAAGGAGAAAAAGGGTCTGCTCTAGAGATGTCAACTGCGCTGTGACCGCGTCAAGCGTGGTGCGGTTGTGGAAAATTTTACCGCGTACCGGCCGCGCCGCGTGGCTTTTTTAAATTTTAAGCCGCACCAGCGCCGCGTACCGCGTTGACGTTCATCTAATGATGAATCTTTGCAATACACAGAGACTTCTCGGAAGTTATTGTCTTAGATCACAACAGTTGTTTTTCGTGTTTAGACTACAGTTTTTACCTGCGTTTCAGCGATGCCTTTGCGCCAAGATTCGTAGGCAGAATATTGCTGTTATTTTACATGCAGGTGGCGTGCTACAGTCACCGCTCTGATGCACTGGCATGCAAATTGCTGATCCAGAACTGTGCATAACTAACTGGTCGGCATCCAACTAGGAAAATGCTTTCAGGGCTGCAAGTCAAAACATTTTCAAGATTTGTAGGTAGTGTCTGTTTTGCTTCATGAGGCAAATGGTATATATATATGGTGGCTGTGCTGGGACTATAAATTTGCTTTTAGTTGAAGACGATTGCTTGATGCGGCCACATGACAAATAGGTAGGGCTACCTTACCGTCCTTATTTCTAAGACTTGTCCTTATTTTGCAGTACTACGTCTTAGAAAACATTACTGTCCTTTTTCATCAACACTAAAAAAGCCTTCAAAAAACTATACATGTTTTATTTCGAGACATTTCGGATTATTCTTAATCCATCTTCAGTCAAAAAATGTCTTTACTGTCCTTATTTCTAAGAAATGTCCTTATTTGTGACCTGCGTCCTTATTTCTTAAGTATAACAATTTTAGATAAGCAATATCTAATAGACATGCAGACCATTACTATCTCATCGTAAACATTTTGTAATCAAGGTTTTGGTGGCGTCATAAACGTAGTATAATCTTGTAGCACAGAGACAACGCACTATCAGGCATTGTGAACGATGCAAGCTGCTGACCTCTGGTTAAGATTCTTAGGAAAGCTGGTTTTGTGCCGTGTTTCCCCGAAAATAAGACGGGGTTTATTTTAATTTTCACTCCGAAATTTACCACGGCTCATTTTCGGGGGATGTCTTATTTTGATATATCTAAAAATGAAGTTACAATGTAAAAATTAAGAGATTTGTAAATAAACAGAAATTACGAAAAACTGTCTACATTTACTTATCATTAACATGTTTTTTATTCAGAAACTCGTTAACAACCATTTATTGGCTGATAGTAGGGAAAGTTTTGTCGTCACCAGGTCAACTAGGGCTTATTTTATAGGTGGGCTTATATTAAAATCATCCTCAAAAATCACGCTAGGTCTTATTATCGGGTAGGTCTTATTATCGGGGAAACACGGTAGCGAAGGTTTAACACTTAATTGATTCAAAAAATAAGCAAGCGAAAAATACAGTTTCCGTAACGATTACAAGGAAGTCGAGAATAAAACATTGCTGAAGCAAATGGTTCCTGTAGATAAATAGGCAAATATATGATCTGATGTTAGTCGTGCAAAAAGAATCAATTGTTTTCTTTTTAGGTAAAAAAAAAATTTCCTCAGCCGTCCTTATTTGTGGTTCTAAATAGGTGGTATCCCTGCAAATAGGATATGCAAAGAGGCAACGGGTTAGGGTTTAATAGTAATATGGCATAAGGATTTTGAGGTTCAGGTCAGGTTTTAAGGATAGGGTTTGTGGTTAAGGTTTTAGCCTACATTTCATGCAACACAGACAAGAAGATGCTAACAATCTGCCAGCCCTAAAGACATGACAAAATTAGTCCATTGAACTCTGACGTCAGTCAACTAAGCAAGTCATATGTTTTGAACTTGACATAAAATGTGACTACTTCAACCGATCAAGTTCCGCTAAAGGCAAAATAGCTCCAGCAGTGCTATTACTAACGAGGCAAAATAAACACTATGCGGCAAAATAGACACTGCCAAATTTATTGGCAAATCTTATACCCAGAGAAAAATGTTATGAGGAAAACAGTGCTTCAGGTAAGAGGGTGTAAATAGCAATTACTGTTGGGGGATAAAACTTTGGGTTAGCGGTGCAGTGCGAACTCGGACAAGGAAAAGTACAATAAACGCGGTCGCGGTGCGGACAGCTGACAGAAGTTGCTGATGCCGTACGGGCAGCGGACACAAATTTTCTGTCCGTGCCACCTATAGTCTGCTCCTCTCGTTCACTCCAGAGAAACTGGACTTGGTAATGGTATGGATGGCAGCTTGAAACATCCTATCACCACTCAGGTGGTGGTGGCCCAAATTACATGAATTTAATTATCATCAGTTTGGCGGCGGAGGTCCAGTAAGGGTAAAAATAGGTTTGAAGAGAGTAGGAGAAATTCCACACAGGTTGTCAACAAGGCGTCTAAACGATATGTAAAGAACAAACTTTGGCTTTTAAAAATAATGTTGACTAGTCTTTTAAAAAAAGTGAAAAAAAACATAGTTTTTCACAACAACGCTTCGANCGGTCTGTTTGCTGAAGTAGAAAAGGTCAACTGTCAATTAAAACGAAATCAGAGTTACGAAAATAAATTAACTCAAAGCTGATAACATACATTTTAAATAATGCCTTTTTTAAATCAACAGTGTTTTCTAAGGAATTTTCAAACGTCGTCGTTTGAACAGAAAACAGTATTCGATTTCACAATTGTTGATTTATGCTGCAGCGTGCAAACAGTAGAGTAAGCTTGTCTTATAAAGACAGAATGCTTTGATATAAACTAAAAACTGGTTGTGATAGTCATCCAAAATCTGCTGCTGTCTTTGTAATACAAACTCAGCTATCCATAACACTGTGACAGATGTTACATCAATGCTAGTAAAATTGTGTGCGGTGCACAACTGCAGTTTGGCTGTAAAGCAGGTTAATCGGCTCCAATAACGCATATGCCAGGCGTGCAACCAGTGGGGGAACATTTGGGGCCTTTTCCCCAAAATGAAAAACTTTCAACGAAGAAAGATGAAATTTTGTATTCTAACAATTTTTAAGAAAAGTCTTATTTGAATTTTTCCTTGTCCTACTGGTTAATTATCTCCTTACAAGATTTATCTTGAGACATGCCATCTGATCGAAAATTTCGTAAATGATTGGCACTTAACCACAAATATGCTGNAATTGTCAAAACATGGGAGATAGTTCAAAATGTTTGTATTTGCAAGGCATTTCTTATCTTTTTGTTCGTGTACCACTCTGAAAATTTTNAGAAATGCAATGTGTGTGCGCGCTTTGATTTCATTTCTTGCTTGTCTTCTGAGGAAGAGAGTTTGCATGCGCTCTCGAAACATAAACAATTAACACTGCGTTGTTATCACACCAGTGAATCAAAGTTTGCAGCCAGTAGGCTATACCTGGTCACAGAAACAGCATACTATGTTCACATTGTGTTAGCTTTACGTTAGCCTGGGATTACTGTAGGCTGCTATTTAAGAATTTTTGCATTTTATGTTCAGTGTTTATAACCGTTCTTGGAGTTTCACAACTAGGCTCTAAAAATGCAAGGGGAAGTTGAAATTTCACAAGGGTCTCAATTTTATTAGGTGTTGTTTAGGTAGTCCTGGAAAAAGTGGCTGGCGAGGCCCACCCACATCTGGTGGCGAGCGTGGTCCAACCATTCGTAATAAATTCAAATTGCATTCCTGCCTGCATTCCTTGGCAGACGAAGCCTCGTATCTACGATTAAAACAATAGCATCAGTGATCTACGGTATATTCGTACTTGGATTTCGGCCTAAAAAACAGCAGTCTTCGGTTGCGTTGCCAAAGCCCTAGCTCCTTCATCGATTGAGCTAGAGAGCTGTTCAAGAGCTCAAACGGATCGACCAGTCTAGTAGATTGCACTCGAAAAAAAATTTTTTGGTTGGGGGGTGCGGATTTTTTGTGACTGACGTCATAAGTGAAGTAGTTTTAGCGTCATTTTGGCTCATGTTACCTGGCCTAGGGCCCAACTGCTAGGCCAAAGTGTTTCGCTGAAGTTTTCATTGGAAACTAGGCTCGAGTCCGAGTCTT
>JGI24021J15306_10002021_pt1 | contig 21150 bp, 11 predicted proteins | sample Ectturendosymbi1_FD_15306 | JGI IMG/M metagenome (IMG submission 15306)
AGAACATTTTCAATCAATGTTTCAGAAAGTAAATAAAAATGAGAAACGTTGCATTTCATGATATTTTGTATTTGTGACTTTATAACCGCTTGGTCGATCGCGAGTTATCAAAAAATTTTCTAGTCGATCCCAGTCAAAGACAAGTTGGCCACCCCTGCTCTACACTATAAGCAGCTTCGTCCTGGGGAGGTCTGCAGCCTAAATGACCCTTGGTCGTTCGCAGCCTCCCACTCCCTCATGCATTTTATAAATCGATGTCATTGGAAGTCATAGCAGTACTACATTATCGTAATCACTGGTGGCGCCATTCATGCGTGTGTCTTAAAAGCTTGATTTTTATCAAAGTAAACGTTTTAGCACCATCAAGTGTATGCTCTCTACTACCGCCATGTATATATCCTCGTCTTCTTTCATGTATTTGTGTGTTCCTTGTTACTGCGATGCATTTTTAAAGTCTAGCGCCTTGCGTGTGGGAGTGAAGACGTTACACAATACAATACTAATTTTATACAGAAAAAAAGACACGTTTAATGCCTAATAATGCTGTATATATTTAAATAAGGTGACCAATGAGCATCAGCAAAATCGGCGAGTAAGTTTCCGTGCTACTTGAAGGGAGGCTGAATGTGTAGTGCGCATATGATTACGAATCCCTGACCTCTTGGTGACTCACTCTGACTGAGACATAAAGAACTGATTCATAATTTGCATGACACTAATTTCTAACGCAAACTTTGCTGTATCCATGCGTGTAACTCAGTTCAAAGAAACTCAATGCGATGATTTATGATGTCACTCTCTTTTAGAACCACTTTTGTTGTTTCAAAACTTAAAGATTCTCTATGCCTTGCAGTAATGCTAGGCTTAGCTTAGACATCAACAAAATAAAATTTGTAACAGCGCACATGTGACGCTGTTAAGTGGTAAAATTTAATGATCGTATATTTTAGAACCAACCTAATAACCGAAACCTAATGACAAGCAGACACACTTTTTCACCTGACTAAATGCAAAAGTAAATGAAATTTTGGTTTCATTGTTTGGGATGTTGCCTCGCGTGCAAAGTGCACATCTTTCTCTGCGGTGGAGGTGAACAAGTTCTGATGTAGCCGTGCCCAAAGGGATATTTCAAAATCCAGCGGACAACCAAGTAGGTTATCCCTTTTGCATCTGGACTGTTGGTAATAAAGAATTCTTTCCGTTGTACAAGATGCAGCTTCTTCAACGCTGCCAGCTTATTGGCTAAGTTCGATCACCGTTTTGGAAGCAAGTTGGGGTTCGATTTGCTACTCTAACTTGCACAAGGAGTGTAATACTTTTTTCAGGATTGAAGTCGGTGGTATATGTTAATAGCCCAATTCAAGTACCAACAACCTTTTCGGACTACTAGGCCACTTCAAAGGGTCAAGAAGGCACACTAGGCCAAAAGAAACAAGTTTTCCAAACGCGGGTTGTCTCAGTTGATTGTATGGGTCAGACAATTTATGCACGGTAGGCACCAGGTTGCGGAGTCGGAGGTAAACTATCCGACTCCGACCTTTCCAAAATTTTCGACTTCGACTTTCCAAAATTTCCTACTCACGACTCCGACTCCTTAATATAAAGGGAATGTAATTTGGATGTTAAAAACAATGGAAATCGTGGTGCACAGCAAGAAATCTCTGTTTCAACAAAAGTTTTAAAGAAATTGTACCATTTCAACAGGAATTCCCAATTTAAGAGTGTGATTTAAAAAATGATCCAAATGGACATCCGGAGTCGGACAAAAAAATTTGACTCGGACTCCCAGTGTTGTTGGGAATCCAACTCCACCCGAAAACCTCCGGCTCCGACTCGGCAACCCTGGTAGGTACATTAGTTTCGTTAACGCCGTTTGCCAAAGAAACAGGTGCAGAAGATTGTTTTGGAGACTGTTTGAGAGAAAAATTAAGCAACGTTAAATTCACAAACATTATTGCTCGATTACTATTTAACGCTCGGCTGAAAACTTGCACACATTTTAGTTCACTTCATTGGTAACCTGCATATGGGTCTACTCATGCCAAAGGCCTGGTGCGATACAAATGCGATTGCATGACTTGCATTCAGGACCGAACACTGCGAAACCCTCACTCAACTCCTAAACCAAAAGCCCACGACGTGTTGTTGACTAATTCAACAGCGTTGTTTCGAACCAGCAATAATGAACCAGACAGATTTTCATACTGGAACTGTATCCTGCGCGCAAGCAGAAAAGAGTTAAATAGTTTTTGTGAAAGATTCATAATAGTTCATACTCAAGTGCATGCAGGGCCAGCCCTTGTAGGTGCGGGGCCCAATGCAAGACCTAGACGCGGGGCCACTATGAGCAGTGTTTTTTATGACGCCATCGTGTTCAGTCAACCGTGCTATACGACAGGTCCGTAACTAGGGAGGTGCAGGGGGGCATCGCCCCCCTGAAAAAATTTTCGCCCCCCCCCTAGAAAAATGTGTTGGGTATAGTTTAAAACTGTTGGACATAGTTCAAAAAATTTGGGCCCATCTTAGAAAACACTTCACCCCTGGTGTCTCAACCTGGTTACGGGTCTGCTATACGACCATGGTAGAGCGCAGATATAAAGCCTTAGCGCAAGAACTGAGCACGTTTGCTAACGTTCGATAACAGAGGAAATTGTTTGTTCGATAATAGAGGAGAGCGTTGTTTGTTAATGAGATTTATAAGCCGTTTCTACTGAATTCTCGAGCGCAAGGGGTATCTGAAAAAAATGAACAATCTACCTAAACGCCATGGCGCGGGCCCCCCAGAGGCGCGGGGCCCAATGCTAATGCGGTTGCGTCGGCTTAAGGCCGGTTCTGTGTTAGTGCCGGATTAACAATAGTAGCAAATGTAGCAATTGCGACGGGCCCAGCGCTTTTGGGGGCCCCGCGGTCTTTTGTAATAAATCTCATATATAAGATTTTTGTCAGTCTAAAAAGCCAGTATTTCGGTAAATTTTCCATAAGTAGTAAGCGAAGGTGTTAAGTTGAACGCTGTCTGTGTCCAGAAATTCTTGTTTGATTCTTTCTGTACAGTTACGTAACAGAAGGCATAGGATTGCAGTCAGCTGTGTTGCAATATTAGCTGATTTGCTGCTAAATCTAGCAGGATTTTCTCACTGTTAGCTTTAATATTTTCAATCAACGAGTTAGCTGATTTTCTAGCAGGATTTTACCAACCGTTAGCAGGGACGTAGTGGGGTGAGAACGCGTTCCCAGAACCAAAGGACGAAGGAGTTTTTTGCGTGTGAGTGCATATGAGCGATATTTGGTGTTAGAGGTTGGGTTTAACCCAGGGGTGGCGTTTCCATACTTCTTTTTTAGCACTACACCCCTGCCAAAAATTTGTTTCAACAGATTTTCAAGATGAAAACGTTTACACCTTCATAAAAAAGTATACTTCTCTTCTTTATGACGTTTTTAATTGGGTAACACCTGGACAAAGCACAACCACCTGCCTGCAATTATTTAGAATTTTTATTATGATGCAACGAAGCGGCTTCAAGCAGATAATTGTATCAAATTCACTAATAACAAGTAATTAGATGGCTTGGTGAAGCTTAAATAATTTGCTTGTGTGCTTAGTGAGCGCGTTATAGGTAGAATATATTTTTATCCCACGGCATGATATTTCCAGGTAGTTCAGTTACGCTAGTAAGTAGTAATGTCTGGTAAAGAGCTTCCTGGTATACCAAAGCTGCCAAAAGTTTCGACATACAGTATATGGTTGCAAGATTCAGAACTAAGATGACTCAGTGCCTACCAAGGCTGTGGAGCCGAAACTCAAATTTCGGGCTCCGGTCCAAGCATCTAAATTTTTTGGCCCCGGCTCAAACCTAGAAAAGTTTTTGGCGCCGGCTCCAGAACGATTTGGTCCATTAAAAACTAAAAACCACTGTATTATTTGTAAAACTCGCTAGCCCCACACAGTATTTCTGTTGAACGAGAAGCCGAGTTTCAGGCTCCGGCTCCAACATCTAAAATTCCTTGGGCTCCCCCTTCACAGCCCTGGTCCCTACTGCCTATCTTGCTGATTCAAGAAAAGCCTTTTGCAAAGTTTCCAATAATGCAATCATGGCGAACTTACAAAGACCCGACTTAGAAAGTTGTAGGGATGGAGCTATGCTTAGATTGTTTATCGCTGAGCATTGTTCTACTGTATAAAGTATAAACATATGCGGCTATTTGAAAGAGATCGTCAAGAACTGTGTGCCATACAAAAAACGAGGTAAACTGCAGTTACGTTGCTCAAAATGGTGACTGAAAGAAAATTGTGCGTCGAAAAGTGTGTTGGCCAATACCGGCATTTTCAGCCCATGCTAACTGAGAGCGAGTGCAAGATGAAAAATTGAAACATTAATATATTGTATAACTTTATAGGATTCTTTTAAATCATGTTAAAAATGACAGATTTTTTAACAGAATTTCACTGCTTTTAACAGATTTTAGCTGAAAATTTGTCACAAGACTTTTAGCAGTATCTAGCAGCTTTTTGTGACACCATTTAGCAGATTAAGGTCACAACCATCTGGCAACACTGGCGATCAGCAGTCAGCACTATACACTCAGAGTCAGATTTTCATGTCACCATGCGAACTGGAGAGCGCATGCTGAGAGTAAAGCTATAGTAACACGGATGCCTTGCCCATATACTTTATGATTTAGCAGGTGTTGAGACGTTTTTAAACTTAGGGCCCCGCGCTCTTGAAATGCTAAAGGCCCCGCGCTACCTTAATCCGGCACTGCCCAGAGTGCATGCTTCTTACTGTTGAAGCACTCAACCAATACTTTCGGTCAAAGTCTGCAGATTCTTTACTGGTTATTCTATAGCAGGTACATGTAACCCTGGGGGTACATTTAAGAGAAAAATATATTTATTTCCAAATATTCTAACATATAAAAGTTCTAGTAATACTTCAATGGATTTTGATATTTTACTCAGCTTTTTGGTCATAAGAAATTTTAGGGGTACGTGCTCATTTGTCGAAATGCTGAAGGGGTACATGGTCAGAGAAAGGTTGGGAACCTCTGTTCTATAGCATACCTTCCCATAATTTGACGGTCGTGTCCAATCCTATGAAATTGTAGCTACGTCATTGGCTAAACATGTGAATTATGATCGTACTTGAAACGTTCCTCTCATCTGGCAGCTCTTGTCCGACGTGGTCATCTATTCCAAGGCGTCCCTGCTTATGGACTGATTTCAACAATCCTGCTCCAAACCCGCATGTTTTGTATGGAGCACTGGTTGGCGGACCAGACCGACACGGAAATTTTGCCGACAAAAGGATGGAATTTGTGCATAATGAAGTTGCCCTTGATTACAATGCAGGTTTTCAATCTGCTTTGGCTGGTGGGTTTACCGACAACATTCATGGCGATTCAGCCAAGTAGGGGTCACTTAACAAAATTTGTTAAGCCTGTTCATCCAATACAGATTTCAGCAAAGGTCACATAGCAATTTGTGGCTTGCAAACTGCAAAGCACACAAATTTTTACAGTTCGTGTTGTGGTATCATCAAGTTCATCACCAAGAAGTGAAGATGAATGGATGATATCTTTCAGTGAAAACTTGGAAACGTTTTACTGCAATTTTTGAAATCACAGTCTTTATTCAGCATATACAAACGATGCCGTTTGGTAAAACCATTAAAATTTATATTCAAGATTCGATTTGACAAGTTTCTTACATTAGGCTCCATTAGGCATAAATGTTTTAGATTGGCGTCGGAAGTCAGGGCAGAAGGGGGTCTGATCCCCCTGGATTTTGAAATCTGAAAGTTACCTATTAAATGTTCAGCAAAAATGTGGTTTTCTGAGTTTCGAGTGGGTAAATTAAAATTTCGCCACTTTTGGCCCCCCTGGAAAATATTTTTGGTTACCCCTGGAAAAAAACACTATTGCCCCCCCCTAGAAAAAAGAACCTTTCTGACGTCAATGGTGCTAGGCACTGATTGGTGTTTCATATATGGTGTTACAAGCACCGGGAGATTTGGTCTCTGCCCCGAGACCGATTTTAGTGAGTGTCGGAATACGTATGTCTCAGATCTCATCTCGTTCTCAAAGAACGCACCTTTCGATGTCGAACCCTTTGTCTCGAAATTTTACTTGCTCTATCGACATGTATTTGACAAGCTCCAGAAATTTACCCTGCTCATGGTTAGTCTCATGATCATCCTTGCTAAAGGAAAAGTAAAAAAGTTGGCAAAAATGAAAGAAATTTGACGAAATTTAACTTTGAAAGTGTGAATGACTTTTTTGACAAGTTTATAAAAATTCTTGGGGAAGCCGAAAAGTTTTTAGTCTCGGTCTCGAGCGTTCCAATTTCGGTCTTGGACCTTTCAACAAACTCGCCTCGGACTTAAAGCCAAGTTTCGGTATCGAAGGTTACAACATCGAGTACATCATTGTTTTGTAAAAGATCCTACCATGTTCGAAGGAAACAGCTTAAGTTCATTGCTTTATAATGTTAAACAGAGCATTCTTGTATTACATTGTTCAAATTAAAATTCATGTCTATTGAAGTTTCTGTGTGTTACAGGTTTGCAGCATTTCGCCTCCACTGAAGTTCTTCAAGCATAACCTTCAAAAATTCTGAAACAGAAAGCCATTGCTGCAACAATGTTGAATCAAGCTGGCAACTTTACATCGTTGAAAAGAAATGCTATGTGCTTTATATATGCACAGCCTGTATTGTTACATCCTATTGATTTAAGCAGTCGTGAATTCTTCCAAATAAAAAAAGCCTGCAATTGGACGATCCAAAGTTAATTCATGTTGACAGTACAGTGTTCATAATAGCACAAGCACACGAAACGCGTTTGTAACGAGTTACAACACCAGACTGCAACCATGGATCAGCAAGCAGGGGTTACTAGATTGGCCATTTCATGGCTAATTTCGAAAGATTTGGCCATTGTTCAAATGCGCTGGCCATGAAAAAACACACTTGGCCATTTTGTAAAATTTGGCCATTTTTTCATTTTGTCATTGTAAAATGAAATTCACATGAAATATTTTATCTTTTTCTATTTCATTCATGTCACTGTAACTGTTACAGTAACTCCACTGGTGCAGTACTTCAACCTTGTGTTGTTTTGAAGTGTGGTAATTATTTAGCCTTTGCCAGGGCCTATGAGAGAGGGGTCCAGCAGGTACATTGTTCCGAGGCCCGACAGCTACAGAGGGGCCCGAGACCAAAGAAACATTTGAGTGTTTGTTACTAACAAACTCGGAATAATATAGCGAAATTAATCCCGGTGATTGCACTGGTTTGGCCTGAAGGGTTTGGTAAGCTGGTGTGATGTATTATTTAATGTGAATTGCTGCCAGTGCATTTTCCTGATATACAATTAGCAGTAATTATTTCTGTTGAACTTGAATGTTTGACTACTTTGTCAAATTTAAGACATTCACGATTACTGTCCCAGTCTGTCCACTGAACTGAATTTTCCTCTACGTCTTTCATTTTCAAACAAATCTTTTTAAAAACTCTTTCCAAAAAACCAAGAGCTTCAAACTAAGAGATACTTCAAGTGAAATTTGAATGGAAATATGCTAGTTCACAATGAAATCTAATCTAATAACAGTAGCCCTCGAATGTTGCGCATATGTGTAAGATAATTAAAAAGTTTAAAATAAAGAGGTAACTGCGCAGTGTAGGACGCAAGTGCTTATAGTGCACCGCGGCGGTGTGCTGTGCATTCTGCTGATTTTTGAACTTTCGCGGGCAGATGGAGGCTCTAACCGAATGTGAGTTTAGCATCAGCGGATATAACCAGGAATCTGAAGATTTCGACACCATACAGGATAAACTAACCACTTACAGTATTTCGACAGAATGCTTTAAAGCAGTGGTCGCCGGCCTGTGGCCCGTGTGGCTATTTATTGTGGTTCGTGGTCAAAAATACAGTGGAAGCAAACAATAGTCGGTTGACAATACTTCGTTTTGTACCTTCATTCTTGTAATAATTAGTAAGCTCATTCCAAGGATACAGTTACTCAGTGAAGTCGCAATCTAATTTCACATCTGATTTTTCGTATCTGTGCTCAAAAAAACAAGCACCTTGCACATATGTGTGGCCGCATAAAAACGTAAAAGCTCAACGTGTGGACCACGTTGCGACTCACCACGGATGTAAAAATCTGACACACGTGAAACACGAGCAAAACACATCAAGTAAAACGCACCAAAATGGTTGCAACTGGTAGGTTCACGATTCGCGCGTTTGTTACTTTTTCAAACTGCTAAGAATCGAACCCAAGTCGCAACGAAACTGTCGCGCGAAAGCATGTGAGGTTTAAACCAGAACCGTCGCCAGAAAGTCTTCACTATAACGGGCTTTACATTTGTGTACGGGGACCTGGCATTCTGAAAATTTGATGAAATCTCCACTGGTTACAGTGTTTCATATTTCAATATGGAAGTAATGCTCCCCGTGGCGACGGGAGTGCTTTAAATTTCCCTTATGCTGTCATTATTGAAAAAATTATTGTACAAAATGCTGCAATCACCGAATCAAGTAAAACTGAACAGAGCACAGTAAACAATTAAAAAGATTGCCCTGGCCTTCTTCATAACAAAATCATCTAGGAATTCATTACAATTTGTTTGCCTAAGTTTGGCACTTTTAATGCACCGATTGCTTAGTGTGGGCAACCTCTCTTGGAACATTACGACCCTTTAATTCAGTTTTAATTCTTTTGAATCTTGAAAAAAACTTACTCCTGAGCAGTTGCTATAGTAACCATCAAGCTAACAAATATGGGTCCGTGGGGTCGGATAAACTAAGAACCACTACTCTAAGGCATTAGACCCAAACGCACTTTTGTCATTTTCTTGGTGTTACCCTTTTGTTTGTCTCCTTGGGGTTCTGTGGTTGCAGTGGCGTGGCAAAGGGGGGGGACTCTGGGTGCCGCGGGCGGCACATTTGGGGTCGGCACTTTTCTGATTAAAAATTAATCATTGAAAGAAGTTTAACTGTTCTAGCTTTTCGTTATTTTGAAGTATTTTTTATAAGTTTTAAAATTTTTATCTCATCAATTTTTGTGTTTAGATTTAGATGCCATAGTGTTTAGAAGCCCTAGACTGGTAGGCTATCCAACAAAACACGACATGTAGCTGTGGAGTGAGCAGATTGTTGAAATGTTTACTCAAAATATCTGGATCATATCCAATGTGCTAAAGTGCCCCACTGTTTGCCTTGAAATCAGGGCTTTTTTAACACATTTACATGCGGGGCAATTGTGCCCCATTCCCTACACCTTCCTCGACAGACAAAGCCATTTCCGCCATCGCAGTCAAAAGTCCTTTGAACAAAGGAAAGAGGTGAAATTCGACAACAGACTAGCAAACGTTAGGACTTCGGTTGTTCGCGGTTTATATTGCCCCTCCTCTCAAAATCTGATAAAAAAGGCTTTGCATTAAATCACTGTAAATAGTCAAGGCTAGCCTAGTCTCTGTTCTCGTATCTTTGTTTCCACAGTAACGCCCAACTGCTAATCATAACATCACCTGACACCTAGGCAGTGGTGACGCAGATTTCGCTGGGCCGACGATAGTTCAGTGGTAGTGTCCGCTTCTCAACTGGAAGGTTGTGTGGCCGATTCACCGTCACTGAGCGAATCGTCGTAGCGCTCCTTGGGTAAGATCGTGCGCCTCAACTGCCCCGATAAGAAGCATATTTCAGGCGTTGGCATGCCGCTAATTACCGTTGCAAAAATTATAAAAAAACATTTCTTGGCACATCTCTTGTCATTTTTAACGTTCAGTGGGATACTAGTGGCGTAATTAGAGTTTGAGCCAGGGAGGCAAAGCTTAGCTGAAGGGGTACCACTGGTCACCTTAGGGGGGCCAAGGAACCAAAACGCGTAAAAGGTTAAGAAATGACAGTGAATCTCTGGAGGTCGTGGATGTTCTAAATAAAAAAACGATAACACCCCGAAAAAAANAAAAAACAACAAATTAAAGAATACTAAATATCAAAATGCCAAATAAAGGGGGCCCAGTTTTTACATTTAGCTTGCCAGTGGGGCGGCTTCCGCCTTGCCTCCCCGTCAGTTACGCCACTGGCTATTGCCTCGTCAGTAAGTGGGCTTATCAACATTCAATTTTGGCGGTTGAATTGAAGAACTCTGCAAAGATAACGTTGCACAGTTTTAATAATACGGCTGTTTTTCTGCATAACGTAATGGTGTAGGAATCTCGGAAAATAACGTTCTTGAAGGTGGAGTAATGTAGTTGGTGTGTTTGCGTGGGTAACTTTGAGCTCAGATTGTCGGTTTGAACTGCAAGTAGAGTGAATCAGAGCCAGCCGAAAGCAGCGTGAGTTTCGTAAAAGTCTCCTTTGTTCAACGGTATCATTTGCAGTCATAGAAAAATCATTTCAACAAGAAATGCTTACAAATGGTGTTGCTCTCATTTTGATGATATTGAGGCAAGAACCTTAGTTTGAAAACCTAACGCAAGTGTAATAGCGCTAGGCCATTACATGCGAGAAAAATCGACATGAGTCCAAGGGTGGTTCCCCGACCGAAAGCACCCAGACAGCGGAAGTAATAGAAAGTGCCAGTGCGAACAACTGCGGACAGACGCGAAAGAAGGGTGGACAGAAGTAGGGGAACAGCGTGAGGGCGAATCACATCCCTTAATTTTTTCGTTTGATCCCCTGGAATGAGTAAATTATTTAAAAAGCCATGCGGTGGGTTTACGGGAGTTTAAAAACCAACAGGGAAGAAAATTTGACGAAACATGTCGAGTTCGTACATGCGTATGTGAAGAAAGCAAAAAATAGAAAAATTAATGATGAGAAAGGTGGCGACAAGCAGAATACAGCACGACTCATATCGACATTTAAAAACAAGACCCATTTCAGTTTGTGAGCAATTGATTGTAATTTTCAAGATGCTTTATTAATCCTTATATCTTTAAATAAGCACGAAACATGATCTTTTCTCATTTTAAATTTTTGTAAGCAAATTTAAGGGGTGGAAAGGGCGGCACTCTTATGGTCGGCCCAGGGCGGCACGTAGGCTCGCTACGCCACTGTGTGGTTGCCGGTTGGAAAAGGACTTTTGCTTGCTATTCAAGCTCATTAAGATCTTCTCTGATTTGCTTAGCGTGGGAGAAGCACAAGCTTGCTCAAGTACTCAATAGCAATCTGATTTCTGAATGACTTTGTTAAAGTAAATTTAAATGGCAAAAATCGCATCTAAGAACATCAAACGACCTTTGCGTAATAGAAACGCTAACAAAACTGCAGTATTGTTCAGAAGAACCAACTATGTTTTTATTGTAGGATAATGCTGCTAGCCCTACACATCGTGTAGGGTGTAGTACACGTATCTCTTATCTGCAGTGCAACTTTTAAGCTTTGATCAGGTGCATTTCAAACACGAACAGCCAAAGTTCTTTCGCCTGATTCACACGTAACAATCGGTACGATTCAGCAAAGATAGGACGCAGCCAACGTGCATGAGTACATCGACACAATAGCCGGCATGCGGCTTGACCAACGGTCATATTGAGATTCATGGAAATTCGTTGGAAGACCCTGGCGTTATCAACACACGGAATCTGAATAGGTGAAAAATACTAAATTTCACGAATAATTAAGGCATAAAATTTTGATGAACAATTGTCGAACTGATCATATACCGGCAATTGATTCTATGCGTTCTTTGCTGGAGGCCCGCTTGGATCTTTAGGCCCTGGGCTTAAGCCTATATAGCCGATAGGTAAATCCGGCCCTGCATGCGGTGATGAGCTTGCAGTTCACTTATTCCGCTTCTTTGCCTGCAGTGACAGGTTGCGAAACTCGGGAGTGATATGCTCTGCTATTGGCCTTTGTTGCGTAACAATAACATGGCAACAAATCTTCGAAGATGCACTTGAAGTTACGGCAGGCCCGTAGCCACGGGGGCATTCGGGGGCAGTGCCCCCCCATTTTATTTCACACTGTAACCTACTGGCCTAGCAGCGTATTTGAAGTGGCCTGAACTCTGATTGTGATTCTACTGCATCACCCTAAAATATAAACGCAAAATCCTATGAAGCAATAATGGACAAATTTCAGTGTGGAAAATTCAAATTAATTTTCTTGACCTCGTTTTGCAGTTTTAGCAGTAAATCAGGATGTGTTAAGTTTTGCGGCGAAATTTTAACAATCAGCAAAATGCGCGGCACACCGCCGCGGTGAATTAAGCACTTGCGTCCTACACTGCGCAGTTACCTCTTTATTTTAAACTTTTTAATTATCTTACACATGCGCGCAACATTCGAGGGCTACTGTTATTAGATTAGATTTTATTGTGAACTGGCATATTTCCATTCAAATTTCACTTGAAGTATCTCTTAGTTTGAAGCTCTTGGTTTTTTGGAAAGAGTTTTTATAAAGATTTGTTTGAAAATGAAAGACGTAGAGGAAAATTCAGTTCAATGAACAGACCAGGACAGTAATCGTGAATGTCTTAAATTCGACAAAGTAATCGAGCATTCAAATTCAACAGAAATAATTACTGCTAATTGTTAATGCATCATATCAGGAAAATGCACTGGCAGCAATTCACATTAAAATACATCACACTACCTTACCAAACCCTTCAGGCTAAACCAGTTTTATCACCGGGATCAACTTCGCTGCATTATTCCGAGTTTGTTAGTAACACACACTCAAATGTTTCTTCAGTCTCGGGCCCCTCTGTAGCTGTCGGGCCCCGGAACAATGTACCTGCTGGACCCCTCTCTCATAGGCCCTGCGCATAAGACCTCCAACTGCGTGATAACGATTTGACTCGATTTGACTTGTCGGGCTGGCTTAATCAGTGTCATGGCGCTATTTTCATAGGTATATTCTTAATGTGGAATTCACGGCAGTCAATATCGACCCTTAAATTTTTTCTCCCTGCAGTCAGAAAGTACTTTATTTGTTCTTTGAAAAATACCTAAAAATTGCTCTTTTGGCATAAGTGCTCGAATTGGGTGAGAACGGTCGATTTGACTTGTTGGGCTGGCTTGATCAGTGTCGGTGCGCTGTTTTGATTGGTGTGTTCTTAATTCTTAACGTGGACTTCCACGCAATGAAAACTGACCCTTCGTCTGTTTGTAAAGGTTTTCGGGAAGTGTTTTGCCGCAGTTGTGGAAGGCTTAACACTTCTCTTTTGAAATAAAGTGGTTTGAAGTCGTCTATTGCAGGGCTTCTCAAACCACAGGTCGCGACCCCACTTGGGGTCGCGAAATGTAATTTTGGGGCCGCGAGAAAATTGGCTTGACAAATCAGATATACAAGTTTTTGTAAACTTTACAAGAAAACTTGTGCGCGTGCAGTGAATTTATTTATACTACAATTTTATGGGCAATACCGTGCTTCACCCTGTCAGTTGGTTACTAGGATGTCTGCGTGAGCTATCAAACGCTATCAAATAATAATCACCCAAGCACAACACTTTATGCGTTGTTACATCATGATGATTTTAACGTATTGACCAATATTGACCTTGTTGCATTAATTCCGACACGAAGACATACTTGTGTTTAGAACGCTGTACGGGGCAGAGGTTCCCAACCTGGGGTACATGTACCCCTAGGGGTACATTTGCCTATCTGAAGGGGTACATTTAAGGTAAGCAATAGAAGATAAATATATATATTTACATATCTTGTATTTCGAGATATTTATACATATATCAATGAATATTATTTTCAAAAGCCATTATATGCTTATTGATATCTATGATTAATCATGATAAAATATTTTGTCATAAGAAATTTTAAGGGTAGGGGAAGGTGGGGCACAGAAGACCCTGGGGCACAGTCGTCTTTTTTGATTTATTCAAAAAGTTGAAAATGTTGAACTTGAAAGTTTCCATGGTGATTTAGTCTCATACAGAATAATTCTAATTTATGAGCATGTTTAGGTTTATTATGTGCTTAGAGGCATGTTATATTATTATGGTAAAGCATGAATTTCAGCATACTGCATTGGTTTCATTTATTGTTTGGTAATCATAAAAATTTGTTTTGCCATGCAGTGATAGATGGTAATCAGAATGTGAAAAAGTGGAGAGGCTGTCAGTAAGTGCCTATTTTACTTTGGATATNACGTGAACATTATGCAATGCATGCAGCCCAACTTTTTATTTACCAGTCAAGTGTACCCCATGTTCATGTCGAGTGTGCCTCAGGCATGGGGCACGTTCGACAGAAAAAGTACCCTTTAATGGGTGTACAATTTCTTCTGCAGGGCATTGTTTTCATGTTTTGGCATAATGTTGCGTATATAGAGTTGCTTTATTGTGTGACAAATTTTGAGCCTGTTTGGACTTGAGTTAAAGCAGCAGTGGTTAGAAATGCAAAAAAACGTCGACTGTGCCCCAACTTCCCCTACATGCTAATCTGTCGAAATGCTGTAGTGGTACATGCTTATCTTTCGAAATGCTGAAGGGATACATGCTCATCTGTCGGAATGCTGAAGAGTTTCGTAATCAGAAAAAGGTTGGGACCCCTGTTCTAGGGGCTTAGGGTAGCTTCTTTCAGAGCATACTGAGTAGTTTTAAACTAAAGTTAAAAGCTTCATACACAGTTCCAGAAGTACTTTAGACTTTGATTCAGGAAAAGCTGGATCCATAAACCATACACAATTGAAATTCCAAGAGGCAAAACACTTGCCATGCCCAGGACGAGTTTGCGGAGTTATTAAAAGACAAAGGTTTGCAACTGGAATTTTCAAAACAGAGTATGTGTCCTTTTTGAATAAGAACAAGAAATGCATGCCCAGTCATTCATAAACTCTTAGCCTTTTGCACAACAGATTGTGTGAATGGGCATTCTCAAAACTGGTAATCATTAAGACCAAAAACCAATCTTTTTTGAAAAAATGAGAATATTCTTCGTGCTGCGTTGTTTTGTATCGACCTACGAATGGATAAATAATCTGTGTAAAAATCATCAAGTGCATCTATCACATTGGTTGTGCTTGACAACTTCTATAAACTGAATCGTGTTTTGTTTTTTTCGCCTTACTGTTTCCATTACGTGGTAGTTTTATTACTGTATAGTCACTTTCGTGGATTGTGTGGTCTACATTTGTATGATTTCGCCATAGATAAAAGTGCCTCTTGAGATTTGTAACTGGACGTCACACGTATCATTAACATCTGGGCTATCCATCAAGGGGTCGCATAAAAAACTGTTTTAAAATGGGTCGCAAAATATAAAAGTTTGAGTAGCCCTGATCTATTGTGCCTGCACTGGATATAAAAGTTTGAGAAGCCCTGGTCTATTGTGCCTGCACTGGATGTGCCACAATGCCTGATGACACTTGACAGGGTGTATTTTTTGGGAAAGTGGTCTTGTAAAATCTCATTACATTGGTCTGGTGTTTTTCCTTTGAATTTTACTTTCTTTCATGCTGTCAAATAAAGATCCACTTTTGGGTTCATGGTTATCCACCCAGTATAAGTAGGCATGTTGGACAGCCTTATGTTTTTCTCCCACATCCTTATTTCACCCAGGGCCGTTCTGTGTTGGTTTGGTATGCTACTAGCTGTGGCTTCACTTGGTTGTTTTTCAAGTGCCATGACTATGTTACTGTATAATTGTTCTATACCAAAGTTACAAGAGCCGGCAGTCCGTGGCGTAGCTAGAGTGTGGGCTGCCCGGGGCGGCCCTTGAGTTTGGCGCCCTCGATACCCATAAAAATACGTACCGCACAGTGACCGGCTCTTAAAGCTTTGCATACATATTAACTAGCAGGGTTGCGGAGTCGGAGGAAAAATATCCGACTTTCCAAAATATCCGGCTCCGACTCTGAGTTTCCAAAATTTCCGACTCCGACTCCCGACTCCGATCTTTCCAAAATTTTCGACTCCGACTCGTTAACATAAAGTGAATGAAATTTGGCTGTTAAAATCAATGGAAATCGTGGTACACAGCAAGAAATATGTGATTCAACAAAAGTTTGAAAAGAAATTGTACCATTTCAACAGGAATTCCCAATTTAGGAGAGTGACGTAAAAAATTATTCAACTGAGCATCCGGAGTCGGAGTTGAAAAAAAATCCGACTCCGACTCCCAGTGTTGTTAGGAATCCGACTCCACCCAAAAACCTCCGACTCCTTACGACTCCGACTCCACAACCCTGTCAACTAGTTTGTGCCCCATTATAGTATTACAGTACCTTCACATGCTCAAATATGGTATGCTTTAAATACAAAAACTCTACCAAAAAACTCAAAAATTGTAAGTAACATTAAACAAAAAGCAAAAATGACATATAGGGAAAAATAGTTAAAAAAGTGTAAAAATGTAGGAACATCTTTATTTCTGAAATGAAAACTACAATTTTCTGCACAGTAACTTTTCTTGCGTTGATGTTGGCAAATTCTTCAATGGCAATGTCAAAATTTGTTTCATCTGTCAATTGTTGCTCTATAGACAGTGTGGCAAGATTTCTCAACCGTACTAGATATTAAGTAATTCTTGATCAGTTTTAGTTTCGAAAAACTCCTCTCACAGGTAGAAACACTAACGGCAATTGGTGAGGAAAATCCGCAGGATTATTACTATATTGGGAACAGAGTTCCCAAGGTTATACTTTTGAATAAACTGCAAGCGTTCATGGGGGCTTTCTTTTTCTACTGTGAACTGTACATCGGCAAAATCGTATAACTGTGATACAACAACAACGTTCTTCTTAATTGCACAGCAATGAACAACAAGCGACGCAACAACTATTAATGTCCCTTTTCGGCTATTAACTCCACTCAACCTCCTGTACAAATAACTGGCCTGGTTAGAATCTGAATGCAACACGGTGATCTAAAATTTTTCATAATGACGCATCAACATACTGAAGCAAGAAATCATTTCTTCGAAAAAAAACGAGGACCCTCACGGAACCCTTAAAAGGAAATCCATTTTGCCTAGCACAAATCCAACTACACATTTATTAGATTTACACAGAAATATTTTTAGACCCGACAAAGCGCTTTTACTCGCAGGTACAAAACTTAAGAGCACTTACAAACGCTTAGAGCTCACCACAGCTACACATTTGCCCACTGTCATCCAGCATATTCCTTCTAAGTTCTACAAAGTTATATAAGGACTGCGATCAAACGTCAACAACGACCCAACACTCGATCAATCAACCATGTAGTGATTCAGTAAAATTTGACATCAAGTGAGTTGATAAGCGTATTAAGAACCGTGTTGCAGCTTCATGTAAAAAAGCCTATTGATACAACATCCCTCATACACGATTGTTTATTGTTTGGCTCAGATAACAATCGCTTGTTGAATACACATGCCATAGTTTAAATTACTCAAAATCAAAAACGTCCTTCCACTGCGAGTAGTGTCCCGACATTAAAACCACTTTTATTTCGATACAGTCTGTACAGGTTTATAGCCTACAGCATAGCCCATAGTGCCTCCCCCCTAAAAGTGCCGCCAGGGGCGGATATTTTTTTCACAAAAATACGTTTCACGAACAATTAGCTATCATACGATTCACGTTTCGTGATTCTAGCGTGGGTAGAAAGTTGAAATATTTTTGAAAAACTTACGAAACTGCAATGTCCGCCTGAATTTTTCACACAAATACTTCTCACGAACAATTAGCTTTCATATGATTCACATTTCGAGATTCAAGCGTGGGTAAAAACTTGAAATATTTTTGATAAGTTCACGAAAGGGTAATGTCCTCCAGAATATTTTCACAAAAATACGTCTCAGGAACAATTAGCTTTCATATGATTCACATTTCGTGATTTTAGCGTGGATAGATAGATGAAATATTTTTGAAATACTCACGAAAGTGTAATGTCCACCAGATTTTTTTCACAAAAATACGTCTCACGAACAATTATCTTTCGTTTGATTAACATTTCGCGATTCTAGCGTGGGTAGAAAGTCAAAAAATAGCTAGCTAAATTTCCAGTAGCGGTAGCACCGGTCTTTTTGAAAAAAATAATGGATCCGGTAGCAAGCTGTCACCACTTTTCCGCTTTCGCTATTCGATACTCTGGTGTGAGTGGCGACCAAAAGAAATTGTTCGCAAAAACTCTTTCGTCTGCACACACTGGTAGTAATTGCTCTTCTCATTGTTTTGTGTTTATTTTGGATGATTTGTTTACGGTAAGCTCGCAGCATTAGGAAAGATTTAGCTCAGGTTGCTTTTGACTTGATTGATCAGTGCCACATTAGTTCAGCAAAAAGTCAAAATTTTCGACAAAGCAGTTAAGACTTGGAAGCAGGCCCGTAACCAGGGGGCGAAGCCCCCCTAGAAAATTTTTCACCCCCCCTGTAAAAATGTGTTTGATATAGTTTGAAACAATTGGACATAGTTCAAAAACTTTGGGCCCCTCTCAGACAACTCTTCGCCCCTCCTGGTGTCCCAAGCTGGTTACGGGCCTGCTTGGAAGTATAGGCTAATGCTGCCAGTAAAGCTGCGTATAAGCGAGTTGAATGCTTGGAATAAATACTGCACTGGTTTCAACATTTCACTGCATATATGGTGTGTAGCTCCGGCTTTTGTTTTCAAGCATATGTCAATTTGACAGTTTTATAACTTCGTTCGACTTCGTTCAGTGTATTTGGCTGTGTGCATAACCTATTCCAAGCTTATGTCAAATTTCCTGCACTAGATACGGCTTTGATGCTCGGAAAAAGTATAGCACGTGATGATGTTATCGCCACATTCAAATCTATGTAGTCGCATTTCATTTCGTTGAAAAAAATTTGTAACTTACCTTGGTGATGAATGTCGCTTTTTTGCTGCATCATACACGTTCTGTTCTTTCTCATATACGCGTAACAACGTTTCTTTCACATTGCAATTAAATTGGGGAAATGGTATCTTCGTGAAAGTGGTCGCAATGGTCTTAACTTTGAGCTTCATAGCTCGGATTGTACTAACTAAACTGAAAACATCTACATAATTTGCTTTATTCCAATCTAACGAATGTAATCTTATGAAAACATATTGTGTTTGAGAATCGTGAATGACAAAATCCTTGCTCCAGTTATCGATAACGTTGTCTGTTTTTATCACCGTATGTTTATCCACAGTTACTTACACGGTAACAAGCCCAGCAACAAAAATTTTGCACCCGTGAAAAAACAAGGTTTACGCTGAAAACTAAGTGATGTAGCAACGTTGAACAAAAAACGCAAGTTTGACTAAGCGACGTCAACCGTGTGTAACATGATCTTTGCGATTACAGTTATCCGCTGTTATTTCTCAAGTAACACAATCAGTACGGCCATTTTTATGACCTAAAAATACTTGATAATATGACTTTATTTTTCAGAAAATATGACTTGATATGTCCAAATAAAAGTCACTGAGCTAGAATATACAGTTACTGTACAGAGAAGCATTATCAGCAAAAATAGGCAGTAAGGAATGCAGTGCCGGGTCAAGGCAGTGAAGCGGAACATTCCCGGTCTGGCTCCGCTTGCCGTTCGAACTTCCTACCGAGGAAGTGATCAAAGCCAATTGCTCGCTATGTGCGCCTTAACCGATTTGACCAAAGAAGCGCTCCCTTCGTCATTTCTGATCGAGGCATTTTGAGTTTCGACTTTCCACCAGTTACTTTCCTCTGGTGCTGTCCCCTTAGACTTAGTCGAATTTCTTGTAGTGGCACTTGTGTGACCACTACAGCAGCGAGGGGCGCGTAGCATTTCAAGAGCGCGAGGCCCCAAGTTCAACACCACCTCAACACCTGTGAAAACATAAAGTGTGTGGGCAAGGCATCCGTGCTACTAGTTTTATTCTCTGCATGCTCTCTCCATTTCGCATTGTGAAATGACAGTCTGAGTGTATCGTGCTGACCGCCAGTGTTGCCAGATGGTTATGACTAGGGCAGCCAATTTTTTGACCTAAAAACTTAAAATTTTGACTTTATAATTTACAAATGTTGACTTTATTTTGACCTATCAATTTTCAGTGTTTTCAATTGAAATGTGCAATGCAAAGTATATTCATATACAGTATTAGAAAACAAACAGATAGGTTGGAAATGAAAAAAAAGTAGTTATCTGCAAAATCTGGTACAGTGTAACGTTCAAGTTCGTTATTTTGAACAGTTCCTCGAGAGCACTGGTTAATTTGGTAGGAACATGTCCTAGGCACGCCCAAATTTACAATTAAGAAACCTGGACCCGCCCTTTGTCGTTCGACTTTACGCTCAGTATAAACACCAGACAAAATTGTATTCACTCATGGTTTTATTAAGACAGCTTGAAGCATTGCGGTTTTATTCTTACATCTGTCAGAAATTATTTCGAAATAACGGTCGTTAATGCAAGTATCATAGATATAAGTACGTAACAAACGTTATTGTAAACAACAGGGGTTTAACAAGAGTTCGATTTCTTTCATAGGAGAGAGAGTAACCCACACTGCCATAAACTCAATAGGTCTCAGTCTAACAGACTACCTGCAGATTGTTCAAGCTTGGTAATGCCCACAGCTTATTCAGCAAGTTAAGCTTGGTAATGCCCACGGCTTGACTTGCTGTTCCTCTTAGGAGAGTCAGATGAAGACTGCCTGAACCTGCCGAATGCACGGGTGTTTACACCCAGCGCCGCTCCGGTCTCCTTGACTCTCATTGGCTGATTTTCACGTCTCGAAACGTCACTCTTGTGTTCGACGAATCACGTTCGAGAATGGTTTTCCGGCGGTACCGTAGCCTCCGTCTACCGTTCTTGCCGTAATCCGGAATGTTTTCCGTTGTTGTTCGTTTTTATCCGTTTTAAATCGGGAATATCATTTATAATTTTATACGGATTGTTAGTGTAAATAGTTTCTATAATGTTTTGAATTAATCTCTTCCTAACTGTGACTTGCGATTACATGTGGAGTATAAATACACAATGGTTTAAATAAATACGCAATACAACGTCCTTGTAAACTAAGTGTTTTTAGTTGTTACTTTGTTCCAACTTCCCTTTCCTGGAATTCAGTCCATTCGGTGATGCGACATTTTGTTGTTTCAATATTCGTACCAATCATTGTTATTCCATAAAACCATTAACAAGCTTCTAAGTCGCTTTCCTGACTTGCTTTTGAAGTCTTCCTTTGTTTGTGTTTCAGAGTCACGAGACGTTTCATGTTGAGGATGCAACGCGAA
>JGI24021J15306_10002022_pt1 | contig 21142 bp, 10 predicted proteins | sample Ectturendosymbi1_FD_15306 | JGI IMG/M metagenome (IMG submission 15306)
AGGTTATACAAAGGAGTAACACATTTTGCCATAGAGTTTGTTGCATGTTGAATATACGTGCAGTCGAATAGACAATCTTGTAAGACTCACGGCACAGTTATAACATAGACAATATTATGCACACCATATATACATCACATATGTCTGCAGAGAAGGCACAAGCTTTAGGCTTACCTCAGCTTGGTCTGATGTTCCTTGTTGACAGCAACAACTGGAATGTGAATGGAAAACCTCAGAACTGTGAGGTAGGTGCTCAGGAATACTGAGCCCGCTGGCTTCTGACAATGTTCTTGCACAGCCTATCGTACTTTTTTTCAGTTGGGTGATTAAGAACCCAATTTCAAGTACCAAATATTCTATTTTCAAATCTATGGCAACACGGTAGAGAAAAATATAATGCACCAAGAGCTACAGAAAATTTGTAGAGATAAAGTTTCTCGCATAAATTTTTTGGGGCAAATTTGGAGAAATTCAAGCAAAATATTCTTTGCCTTCGCACCCCCAAAAAGTTGCCTGCTCCTCCACCTATGACTGTGTTACGTTTGTCGCAGCTAAGAAAAGCGATTTTCTTGAACGCTACATCTTTCACTGCAGTGATAGAGGAATAAAAGCGATTCTTGATCAAACCAGGAAATATCCTGCTCTTCAAAACCTCAACACATTAGTTTAAAACATAAACATTTTGCTAAAGTGGCGAACGGTTAAATTCCAATAATTAGGCTCTGAACATGTGCCATCAGGTTAATTATCTGGCGGTTTAATCTTTCACAAAATCAGTCAATGTTTTTTTGTTTTATCTGTACAAGGTCGATTGAATCTGATGGTTACATCGTTTCTATATCAATAAGGACTTTGCTTATTATTATCAACCGTAAGGTCTTTATTTAATCGGGTTTAATGCATTTGTTAACTGCCACACAAATGCAATCACGCCATGACAGTTTAGATTGAAAGGTTTGAAAATAGATAGCAACATAAAAGCAGGAAAGACTTAAAATAACACCCGGACCAAGTTTACACTTTTAACAATTTCCATACTTGGCGCTTTAGCCTTCAAGTGGCTGGTCGAAATAAAAAAGACACGAATTTTCATCACGGTCACCATCGCTGCTGCTGCCCATATCTGTTTTGCATTTTACAGAAGGCCTTTTCCTCTTCACCGCCCAGGGCGCGTATAAACTTTTTTGCAGGATGTGAATGAAAAGCAATCCAGAAAAGCGACTGTCGCGACTTTCTTCCAGTTTCATCTCACAGTGCTTGTCACCACATTTGTTTCATTCAATGTCACGACTACAATTAAACGATTTAGCCAATAGCTTATAAAAAGCGTGTGCTGTGCAACGTGGTAATTTTCTTTACTCTCATTGAAATTACAAAAGTCCCAGCAAACGAAAATAACGCAATGAGTGTGAACATTATTACAGCCTTTTGGTATGTACTCGCAATGATGTATTGACCCTTTTACAAACGCTGAATGAGGTGTAAGGCAAAAATAGGGAAACAAGCCAGTATCGGGTCACTTTATAATTTTATTGAAGATCACATCAATTTTCTTAAAAGCATCATTACTGCAACGAATGCATCGACGTGCAGCGCAAAGCAGTGCATCCATGGGCGTCGGAAGGAGTTTTTCCAGAGGGGTGCAATTGATAGTGGATTTTTCCAGAGGTAGCCAAAAAATAATTTTCCAGGGGGGAAGTGGTGAAATTTCATTTTACCCACTCGATACTAAGAAAACAACATTTTTTGCTAAAAATTGAATAGGAAAATGTCAAATTTCAAAATCCAGGTGAAAACTTGGTCCCCCTCCCCCCCTTACGACGCCTATGAATGCATCGATGTGTTGCTCTGGTCTAAGCAAACACTAACTGGAATAATTTTAAAAAATCATTGGGAAAAAACCGGCTGAACAATGTCAACACTAAACCAAGTCTTGCGAAAAACTGCCTAAAACTGTAAAGCCCATTGTACCACAGGTTTGCTTACACTCTGTCCGAATTGTTGTTGCTTTACGGTGAAGTACTATTGTGGTTATTGCAGAATTTTCAAACCAAAAGAAATGAAATCAGGTAAGACAGGGCAAGTTGCAAAATGAAGTGTGCAAATTGTAAAGCAGTGGAGATGGTGTTTTTCAACTGTTGAGATTAGGCCTGAAACCAGGGGGTGCAACCGGGCAATTGCCCTCATCGGTCATTCTGTGGTTCCAAAAAGATGGATGACCGTATTTGAAAATTCGTTCAAATTTTTAGAGAATGCAAATCCGATTCCCACGGAATTTCTTAATTATATGCAATCTCAGAAATTGGGGGAGTGACATATGTTTCATGGAAAACGGTTTTCCACTAAGACAAAAGCGTCCCCATGCCCCCATGTTTACAGTTGTCATGTGATCCTTGCTTTTAAATATACTTACATTGCTGAGTGAACGCCACATGCTCGCAAAGCGCTTTAATTGCTGCTCTTCGCAACACAGCACAACCTTGTTGAAAACATGTCAAGAATTTTTCTCATTTTTTCTAAATATGTTATATGAGTTTACGAGGATTCCAACTGAAAGATATTGCAATTTTTAGCAGAGATTTCCACTTGCACTATTGGCTTTGAACGCGTTGCGTTTAGACGTTTTTAAAACCAAAGCGAACAACAAAATTGGTGGCATGAGAAATAGAGTGGATTCCACTGCAATAACTGCCCAAAGTCGCAAGGGTTTATATTTTGTGGACGAGATAAATTATTTAATGAATGAACTACAAATCTGTTCTATGACGAATAATCGTTGAAACTATCAACGTCTGCCTAAACTCTAACCGTAAAAGTTGCAATTACTTAAGACATGCAGCTTGATTTTCTCTTCAGATTGTCAGAGATAAGCTGATTAAAGTTATTGTCAAAACAGCATTGTCTTTCAATTTAACGAAGTACTTGTTTCTTGTGTACAAAAGATCTTTTTCGTACTAAGTCTTTACAAATGAGATTTACAACAACGTTTTAGGAAGTGAATGCCAGCAAGAAAATCCTCAGCTGACGCCAGCTCTCCTAGCTAAGGTTAGTGGATAGAAGCATATTTAAAATAAATCAAGTACACCCAACACGCCAAAGCGTGATCTGCTAAGCGTAGGGAAACTCGTTACAAAATCTCTTATTCTTTCTGTCAATCATATCTCGTGGCTTTTCTTCCAGCTAACGTCACCACTGTGAAACATTTGCGGAAGATTTGTTGCGACTGGTACTTACTGGGATTGACAGGGCTTTTCATTACCAGTCTACAACTTTTCCACTAAAGGATGGTTCCCGGAATAACCAAGTTGAAGCCGCAAAGAGAAAAACAAAACCGCCCGCACTCAGATCTCGCTATACGTTTGGCAGCATTTAGTACAAATCTGATCAAGTACCCAGCAAACCGCTGTGGGAAAAACATCTCCGTGGACACGAAAACTAGTTAAAATCTATAGAAAAAAAGTGAAAACGAGCCGTTTCTCAGTCAAGGTCGCTATTTGGTTAGCTCAAGTTTGCCCATTATTTCCGGGCATGCAGTTGTTGCATCTTTCAACATCGGCGGCGAATTGTTGCAGGAAAATTACAGCAAACGAGTGGGGGGTGTTTTAGAAAGAGGACAGCGAAACAGAGTTGATAAAAGGGTGACCATGAGCAGCAGGAAAGTAAAAACTGCTGCAGTTTGAAGGAGTGTTTGTGTGGTTCCGAGAAAGCCGATATTGCAGGAGATTTTTTCGGTTTGGGCAACATAAACGATTTTGCGCTTTTTTTATCGATTACTCAGTACCTGATTGAGGCAACAATCAGGGAAAATTCCATAACTTGTGACCAGAAGGACGATAATCAATTTTTCGCAGTAACCAAACGTCATAGAGCTTGAAATACAGGCTTGTTTCAAACATGCAAAGTATGCTCTTGGCTTGCGTAATATACCGGCAGGAACACTTACCGGCACCTTCTCACAATCTGGAAGTTTCGAAATCGTGCAAACGTGGTAGCTTAATGAAATCGTGAAGTGTGGTCGTCACGAGCCAAAGATACCTCTGAAAATAACCAGGTATTTAACAAGCAGATCAGAATGCGCTGCCTGTAGTATCCGAAGTTGCATGCAGTGAGCAGAGGCACTGAGGTTTCCCAGCAACCAGGTGCAAGACTTAAACTTAAAAGAAACGAAGGTTAAAGAACGATTGGATGTGAAAATGGTTATGCTGCTTTCTGTTCCGCCGTGTTTTTTACAACTATGCAGCACAAGTAGTCAAGCTTGGGCCGCTGATGATTCTTTAAAATCAGCGAGTAAAAATCGGTGTAAATTGGCCGGTTACATCTGACGTACGATTTGTGCCTTCGTTTCATGAGAGGCAATGCTCCAAAAAGTTCCCACCATTGTTGTAAAATTAACCAGCTGCGCAACGTTGCTTATTTTAATTTAAGCCTTATCTTCTGGTGCTAATATTTTTCATTTTTGTAATTTCTTAGGCTTGAATCTTCTTTTTTGCTCAGCAGCTCTTTTTGTAAAGTAGTCTGTTGAACTCCAATTTTTTCGCTCGCTGCAGCTGTGTACAAATTAATTTAAAGGTTTAATTGTCTAAGCTTTTTCCGGTTAAACGATTTTCATTCTAAGCAGGGGCGGATCTAGCCAGTAACGTTAGGGGGGGGGGCGATTTCAGAAATATTTGGAAGTCAGGTCTCATAACGGCTTTGCCACTGTAAGAGGGATGGATTAAATTTCACAGCACTGCAGTGACAAAACGATGGACTACAAAATGGCCTTGTATCGCGAATGCTCTTTTCCGAATTGTAAAAAAACATGGTGAGTAAAGTTACTTTCATTGGATTTCCTGAACCCACCCCTGACTCTAAGAGACGAAAGAGAATTGTTACCTACTTGCTCATAAAACTTGAAAATGTAAATTAAAATTAATCAAATTAACCATTTGCAGTTAAGCTGACTGAATATGTTTGAATTCAGTATTAAAAACGGGTATGTCACAGTGGGTAGCATGTGCTTTGTTTACTTTCTATCATAAATTGCTTTTTTTCTGAAACAATCGCAAATCGATGAACAAACATTGGTAAAGTTAAAATAGTTTCTTTATAGCTTGGGCGACAGTTATCCCAACCTTTACCTTGTTCCCATTGGCGTCGGAAAGATTTTTTCCAGGAGGGCGATAGTGGATTTCCATGGTAACCAAAAGGATTTTTCCAGGGAGGGGAAAAAATAGAGAAATGTCATTCTTCCCACTCGAAACAAGAAAGCAACCTTTTTTTGCGACAAATTTTGTAGGAAAATGTGAAATTTCAAAATCCAGGGGGGCCTTACCCCCCAAGCCCACATTCCGACACCCATGCTTGTTCCATTTCAGGTGGTGGTGCGTCAATTGTCAGAAACTGTTCTGATAAGTGGAATAAGCAGTTAAATAGTTGCACAGCAATAAATAATGAGAATTTCCCTGCATTGAAGCCAAAGAGTTCTTCGCTGATCTGGCAGGCGTGTAATTTTATGATGGATCTTTTGTGTCTGATGAACTTTTTTAGAACTCAGTCATGCGCAAAAGCGCTCCGTGGTATTTGGCTTTTGTTTTGCATGAAGTGATGTGGTAGGAAATATACATTTTACGATATTTATTCATTTTAGCAAGTGATTCACGGAGCCTGTCCTGGTTGTGGATATTTCAAATAGAAGATTTTGAAGCTTGTTGGAAGCCATTTTGCTTTCATCATAGTTATCCTGCTGTCCTGTGTAAATGTTACTGACAACATGTGGAAAGCCGATGGTCGATACCTGTCTTCATTTCTTAAATAATGCATTTTGGCAGATCAAAAATTTCGTACTACGATTCTTGGCTAGACAACTAGAAAAACGTAAACATCTTTTGCAAACAGTTATTTTTCGGATCCACGTTCAGAATTTGTTTGAAGGTTATCTGTCGAAAATACGGCATTTTGCGACAGAGTAATGTGCAGAGCAAGTCTTGAAATTTAAGAGCAGTTTCCCTCTGGAATGCACCAAATCAACACCAACATGCAAGCAGAGCCGACTGCTGATGTTGGCAATATTGGTTAATACAGTTTGTCCAAACCGTTTGGTCTGGCGCTCATTGCCTGCTGAAACACGTGCCAGCCTGGTAAGCGTGGGTAGCCTTTCTATTGCTTGTGCGAGTGACGCAAACATGATAGTGAGTGTTGTACGTGTTAATCTTCACGGTGGTCATTATAGGTCAAGTGTCCCGGCAGTTTGGCCCGTGTAAGACACCGAGATGTGAGGCTGCGGTTTATAATGTTTCTTTCCTTTGCGGGGAAAAAAGACTTGAACTTCCAACTGAGAAAACTTCTTTGCTGTGTAGCTGATGCAGTAGGAATTAAGTAACGTGAACAAGAAACCTCTGGCTGAGAATCATTCATTGCAAGCGCTACTGGTCGGACGTCGTAAAACAGCCAACAGAGCAAAGACATTTTAACCGTTTGCACCACTGCGATTCGTCTCTGTGCTTTACGAAACATACTTCGAGTCCAGGACAAGGATGAGAACACCGCAAATACTTTTCCTTTTGTGGCTGTGGACAACGGCAGCAAAGGCACACAGAACAAGTCTGTAAGTGTAAGAGTAGAAGGTTTGTTTTAGGCTGAAATGCGTTTCGCTTCAGATAGAAGAGAGGACTGATTGCACTTTGTTTTGCATGGATGGTTTGCGGAAGTTCAGTCGCCGGCGCCGAAGCTTAAAACATGCTTCCGCAATTCAGCTCACAACTTGCGACGTCACTTTACACGTTTCTGGTTTGCAACAACGTCTTGTTGATTGCAAATGCAAGCTGCTGAAAAAGATGCATTAAACTAGTGGTGGGAAACCTGCAGCACGCGAGTCAAGTGCGGCCCGCGTGAGAACATTTAATATGGCCCGCATCGGAATTTTCATTACCCAAGTTAGAGCACAACATCGCGTCAAAACGAAACTCCATTTTGACCAGATACTTAGACAGTAAGTCAAGAGATGTCTCTGTCGTTCCTTCTTATAGTTTTCTCTCCTTATTTTTCTTAAGAAGCTAAAGGTAGAGTTTTATGAAAAAATTAATTAATATTTGCGGCCCGCCAGCGACATTCCAATAATTCATGCGGCCGGTGATGGCGCATAGGTTCCCCACCGCTTCGGATTAAACGAATAAAAATGAAGGCGTGTCGAGTTCACCTTGTCAGAGCATGAACATAGGTCTGCTTTAATCTTGCGTAACTAAACCAATTATGCGTCGTATGTTCTAAAAAATTTGAGTTTTTTCAGTATTTCGAGAAGATGCCATAACAGTTGATTAATTTTTGTGCCCCCTGGTCTGTTATAGGCTTTAACTTGACAGTAACGATTGATCACAAATAGAGTGTTTCACATATCATGGACGTTAAGCAAATTGTACGAGATAATGCATCGGTCGTCTTATAGCCCTTGTCAACCGTTGATGTGGATGTATAGCTCAAAAAGGATCTCCTTTTCACATTTTCCTCTTTTTAAAGTACAAGAAATCAACTTTAAAAATTGTTTTTGCTTGTTTAAAGCTGCGTAGATTTATGCCCGCCTTGCTTCCCTCAACGCATCGCGAACGAATGTCCTGAAGTCACCCACACCTGCACTGAGCTGGTGAAGGAACCCGGATGTGGCTGTTGCATGGTCTGCGCCTTACAAGTTGGAGAAAGGTAAGCAAAACGATCTTTTCTATTTAGGACGGTGCATGTCTGAATATTATAGGTTTCAGAACCACCTTATAGTTTCTTCTACTATATTTAGACAGTTTTTCTGCAGATAAATTTGTTGAATAAGTTTTTGGAAATATTTGAAGAGTACATGAAGTGTATAAATTCAAGCTCAATTTTTCTTTGAGTGAACCATGTGGGTGGGCTTTATTAGTAGTTTAAAACGCGTTAAAACTGAAAACAGGTTGTTGGAAGTTATTTTCCTGGAATTTTAATTGTAGTATAATTTAAACAGTATAAAAATTCCTATAACTCACGCAAATTAACAAGTGTTTGGCAACCATTTTTTAGTTTTGTGTTCAAGCATCAGTTACTTTGATTTTTAGGCCATTTTTCAAGGTCAAACTAATGATGTGTTAAAGTCAAAATGATCTTATCCAAAACTTAGTTGCTTGCAAAAATATAAACGTGACAGTGTCTGCAGGCCAGTGTGTTCTTGTTTTTTCAAAAATAATTAAAATCACTATATTTCGCAACAAATACAATAAATTGGTGACTCTTAGCAACGCGTTGCTTGTTCAAAGTTTTTAGTTGTAGGACGCACTTACCTTGCTAAATGTAATTTTTTAGCCTTAAACAATATACGGTGAAAACTGAAAAATGGTTGAACTGGAAACAAGAGCTTGGAGTTGTCAAGCTTAATCAGTGGATGGGGTTGAGATATTCATTTTTAATCTGTACACTTCAACATGGCAATTGGCGATTTAAATAAAAGACACTGAGAAAATCTGCGAAAAATCAAAATGCAGTAAATCATTTTTTCTTCATTTTTTACCACCAAAAGCAATTATTTCTGCCATGACATCTCCATAAGAGCATTAACTGAACAATAGCAATATCTTGTTGCACTTACTACTAATGGAAAAAACTGCTTCACTTTGGAAAGAAAGCTGAAAAAGCTTTCGTCGGTAATTTACAATATGCTACACCTTGTGTTGATTAGTACTGCAGTAAATCAATACTTCCAGAAAACTCACGTCACCTAAAAACAAAATGAAAGTACATTCTTGTTAAATCAATACAATGGCAATATTAAAAACTTGCTACTGCTTTTCAGTTACGAAAGCAGCAATTTATGATCCAGTTTTTCAGCAACGCTTACTCGCTCAAGCTTTTGTTGTTCTTCTGAAAAAAAACAACGTTAACAAAATTCCCAACAACATTTAGTGTTTTGACGTTGGTCGCAACAACAGCAAAAATATCTTTTCCATTTGTCGATGCAGGTGCGGAGTCAACAGACCAAAGTGCGCCCGAGGCTTGGCGTGCCTGGGAAGACATGGAAAAATCAGCATCAAAGAATTAATTCACAACAAAGGTTTTTGTCAGAAACCCAAACCAGGTATGTTTCGAATTTTGTTCCGCTTAATTGCAACTAGCAAAGGCAGCACCAGCCGGTCAGTCACTGCCCCGTCCAACTAAATCAAGCGACTTTGCTCATTGCCGATGAAACACAGATCTTAATCACTCATCGGGTAAAACTCTTTTCCTCATTTCTGTAATATTGTTTTTCTTTTGTTTAATTTCTTTAAAAAATAAAGATTTTCTAAAACATGAAAAAAATGTTTTTCACCAACAAATTATATTCACGGAAGAGGCCACAAATAAAACAACGAAAGGAAGGACTAAAGAACAAAAAAGGAAAACGGTTTAACTGAAATGGTTGCAGCGAAAGAAACAATAGGTCTGTAATAGTGAGAATCTTAGGTAGATTTCGAGTAACAATCCCAACAGCTCTCAATAAAAGGATAATAATGATAAACCTGGTGCGTGAGGTTTGACCTTTACTTTGCTCCGCGAGACACTTTGTCATTGCAGCAGCAGATCTTCGACAATTCAAACTTCGTGGTTTTAGCGACATTCACTCCTTTCGCCAATTGCCAATGTTGACGACAGATTGTCGCTACCAGCCGCAAGCGTGATTACTGTATTGTGTTGAAAGAAACGACGGCCTGCTCAAGAACATGGTTTGCGACAGAAAATCCTTGTCCTTCAAGAGCGGGCTCGTTTTGACATTTGTATAGCCCATCAAATAACGCCATAACGTCGTTATTTTAAAACCAAAACTGAACTTTCAAAGTAGAATTTACTTCGGCATCCACTGCTTCCATAAAGCGAGTTCGGCGCAAGCATTCACTTTCACTTAAAAGAGTAAGAGCAATATCCACTATGATAAATTAAAAATGTTCGTAATTTGTTCATACTTTTGAAAATCCAAGCTTATCAGCATTCATAACCAAACTTCAACGAAGCAAAACACATCAGGCAAAAGTTGGGATAAATTTCACAATGAGGAAAATATCTTTAGGCCTTATTTCTTGCGTTGAAAAGCTTGAAAATTAAGTTTGAGACTAAAACAATTACCAACTGAGAAAACAAGGCAGCAAGACAAGGTTCGCCAGTTTCTGTGCTGCATAAACCATTGCAAATAAGGAGAGTGTGAAAACTTTTCATTTAACACTTCGAGGAATAGTACAGCGTCACTAATGTCCTATGGATCGGCTTTAAAAAGTTATTTGTATTAGAATGTAAATATTTTGTCAAAAACTTTTACTACTTTAAAGCAACTTGATCTATGTCGGTGATGCCACTGATACCCTGCTTATTAGTGCAAAAAAACTCAATTATTTTCATTTCAAGATTTTGCTGTATTTGCTCATTTACTTTGCTTATCCTTTGTTCAGAGTGTACATAAAACTAACTCTTTCAATCAAAGTTGCCTCCTGCCAATTAATTTCGGCTTCGAGCAGTTTTTGATGCAACAGTTCGTGTTTCATCGCAAACTTTTATATGATGATAACCCTGTGAAAATGTTTAATGTCCCGCACTTTGACTAACAACAAACCTTCACATTCGATTGCTGTCGGTTAATACGAAATATCCGCCTGTCTGAGAAAAGAAGACTCTCCAGCATTTAAATAAAATTTCCTAAGAATTACTTCAAAGTGTTAGTTATTTAATAAATAACAACTTTAAAAAAGTTAATGGCATCAAACAAAATTGCTAGTATTTTTTGCGTAAAAGCACAAGATGCACCTTTTCAACCATTTTTAGTATGCTTACTGCGTGCAAAACGCAGAGTGAACTCTCTCTCAACTGCGACAGTTTTTATGATTAAAAATGCATTCTTTCAACTGTTTCAAAAAACTTTTAATATTGGCATTTGCTAAAGAACACTTGTACTGTTCACATTTTCCACCTGTACACAGTATAATCAGGTTTCCAAATCCACGTAAATCTTTCGTTACAAATAAATCACGGTGACAAAAAGACAAAAGTGAGCCTGGAAAGACTGAGCCATTTGTAAATGACGTTGCGCACCTATTAGAAAATAAAATACACTGCTAGGGCTTTGCGGCTTATGCTTGCTGCATTTAAGAGCGCTATGCCAATTGCTGTGCAGATCGCGAAGAGCAAAGACAGGACAACACTCAAAGAACGCCAACACCTCGAAGTTACCCCACGGTCATGGCCCAGTTGAGAGGAATTGGCAGAAGACGACGACAACCCAGACATCCTCATGTGGGACTGTTGGCCCCATTAAATCACGACGTAAGGCCTGGCGCTCCTTCAATCTTTTCATTATTCTGTCCTTTATGATTCTTTCTCAAGGTTAGCTGCAAATTCAATACACAGTATTACATCTTTGGTAATGGTTTCGACCAGACCTTTTTTGTAATAAAAACGTTTCAGGTTTTGGTCTGAGATGCTGGATAAACTTCCGCTTAAAGTAAGCGTCAGTCAAAACGCATTTTTCAGAAGACAAGTGTTGTACCGCATTTTGATTAATCAGGTTTAATGTCTCAATCGTATTTCATAGATATAACTCGTGCTAGCAGGACATTTTTACAAACTTGTTAATTAAGTTAAATGCAACTATGCACTAAAAGAGCAGGAATTTCTTGTAATCAGAAGCGGCCATGGCGTGCCAAACGGATTTTTCATGTTTTATTCCCCCGCATCCACCAAAGTCACTAATCTGAATCCAAAGCGTTGGTTGTCATGTTTACTTGGATGACTAGCAAGAGGAGATGCATGGAAATAGGGCTAATTTACATTATACATTGCAACGTCTTCCTTTGCTGTTTATGTTTTCAAACAATTTACTGGCTCTGACGCATCGTAAAAGAACAAGTACATATCTTGACATCATTCTTCATTGCTGCTTAAACCACCACCTGCTGTGGTGGCTGATTTTTCAATTTCCTCTCTAATGTCGCGAAGAACAATGTTGCTATAATCAAGATAATTGCACAGTTGCTTTTCTACGAAATGTGCTGTTCTTTAAACATTATCTCTGGGTGATAGATTGACGCTGACGTCAGGGCCGAATGTGCGAGAACCACTTGGTTGATTTTTGAAAGCGTTGCAGGTGGCGAGCCCCCTCCGCAAAAGCATTTTTACGCACGAAGAGGATATGCTCTGAGTAGATAGTTAGCGCCTTTGTCACGAGGCGAACGGCCGATCAAACAACGTTCATTTTCGTAATCTTTTAATGGTCGCTCAGCCCACAAGAGCCTCTGTCAAATAATCAAAGGCTCCTACCCGGGCGAACTGACAGTGTGGCACGCGGCTGTTAACTGTTCCACGTAGTATGGTTGCAAGGCGGCAAAGGAAACTGGCGACGAAGCCTTAATTGTTGCGTTGCAAACATGTTTCACTCCTCGTCGGATTGCTGGAGAGGCTGAGAGTGTTGAGAAACATGCTCTCCAGCTTGTCAGCGACACAAATGCAAAGGCCGATAATCTTTTGCGCGATTCTTAGAACTTTCAAGCCTTCAAGTGTCGCCGCTACAGCGATCAACCACACGGTCGGGTGGCCGCTCACGTCACCTGCGTTTGCTGGAAGAACGTGGGCCGTGACTGTCTCTGTGGCCGAAGAAAGTTGAAGCCTTAAAGGCTACAGTTCTATTTTTATGCCGTTTTGCTTTCCAGGACTGCAAAAATTTAACGGGGAAACCAAACAGTTTGAATCATAGACATGCCTGAATAAGCCTACTTACCATTAACTGGTTTTTACAACTTCTAAAACGTTCTGAGACGGTTTTACAATTTTCCTCTACTAAAGCGTGTACTATCAGAAACTTAGCACTGGACAACTATGAACATCTTCGTTTTGCTGTTTTGTGAAACGATGAAGTGCGAACCTATAAGTTGTTTTTCAAAATCGCAAATGAAGCATTCTGCATGCAGCAGAGTTCCTGAATAACCATGGAATCTTAAAAATTAAAATTTTTTAAAATCGAAAATAAACCAAAAGACGATGGTTTTCCACGCTTTCGACCGTTTTCAAATTTGTTAGTGGAGCAATTCATGTTTACACTAAAGTGGCAGGAAGGATGCTGGCTGTAGCTAATGCTTGTGACGACTCCCCGAAATCGCATGTCAGTAACATCTATATCTACAGTGACATATTACACTTGCTGCAGTGAACGATGTCAACCTGACTTACAGTGGTATTTGTAATTCTTTTCATTCCCATGCGACAAACAACTTGATGATGATCAATCGGACCTCGCACTGACTCAGCTGGGTTAGCAGACATGAGGGATGACGTAGCTTTTGCATCGTTTTCCTGCTATGTTTCAAGTGTAACTGTGAAATTGAACGAACGTATTTTTGTGCAGTTCTGGAAACAATCGATCACTAAGATGCGGGACGAAAATCCTAAATTTATAAATAAACTTGAGATTACTCTCTCCCAGTACCTTTCACTTATCTCTCACAACAAAATTTTTATTTGATTTGTGCCAGCCATCAATTAAACTGTTTCGACTGAATAGCAGGTTATTGAAAAAAAAATGTGGTCACGCAAATCTCACTGCGGCAACACAAACGTTTATGATGAGCAGTACTTTAAGAAACCCGCATGATGAAACTCAAAGTTACCTGTTTCTGCTTACAACGTACGCTTCCTTTTTAGGCAGCCTTCCATCGCTCACTGCTTCCAAAACTGAAGTCGGGAGCAAACATTTTAACTTTTGAGTTGCTGCACAGGGTCCTTGTACGGAGCATTACGAAGAGATGTTGACGTCATGCCGCGCAATGCCTGAGTCTGTCTGGTTGCCCAACTGCCATCGAGGCTACTACGCTAGACACCAGGTGAGCAGCTATCCAATCTCGCAGTGGACCAACATGTAGGATCCGAGCCCTACACTGAGCGTTGTAGACTTTGTTTGGCTGAGTAGGAGAAATATACCAATAATACGTTGATTTCAATGCTTCGGATTGTAAAAACTTCACAACAAACTAATTTTGACCAGACCCCAATTTTTCTAATTTAAAACAAAATTAGTCAAACGATTTTTTACAATGGGGTTCACGAAACTCATTTTTTGGAACTTTTTCAAAGCATTTCAACAATTACCGTTTGTTACATGAACCATCGCGCGAACTAATCAACATGACATTAATTCAGCNTGTGCACTGCTCATATGCACTTGTCCTGGCTGGAACACATCTCCTTGGAACATTTATTGCCATAAACGTTTTCAGACCTCATTTATCTTTGAAATTGACTAAGTCGTCTATTGGGATAAAACCCGCGTCACTAAAGCTAGTACCCTGGATTCGAATCCATTAGGTCACTACAAAAACGGCACTTGCGGCCAGGTTTTTCAAAGTTTGACCTTGCTCACCGCAAAGGCATTCCGTACCTATTTTATCTAAATACCGAGATGGTCGTAAAACAGGTTTTAAAGTATTTGGGTAGTTTAGAAAAGCGAGTGTTTACTGTACAGTATTTTGAAAGACCGTTGGAAAAATCACCTTAAAAAACAAACACTTTCGGTCTATCAAGAACAAACACTTTCGGTCTATCAAGCCGCGTGCTACCACTGGCCTGCTACCAGTGCAGCACATTAGCCGCGTGGCCAGGGTGCAAAGTATGTGGAGTCGGGTGACAGAGGTCACTCGTGACCATCCACTGCGCCACACCACAAGGAGTGCAAAGAGATTGAAATTAAATATTTTTATCTTTGCGTATTATAGTTCAACACAACATTTTCCAGCAATTCATATTCAAACAGTTAATCTTATCCACAATTATTCTTTGCTATTCTTTTCTGAAAAGGTCAAGGGTTAGTCGCGCGGCTGTGGTTCTTGGAAAAATGGCTTGCAATGTTTTCGTTTTCTATGTAGGATTAAGTAAAAATTACTGTTTATGTGTCTTAAGTGCTATTTTTACCTTTGGTATCATGTTTTGAGCGCATTTTTGGTTTGTGGCAATATAAATGGTTTCAGAGTAACACGTCTTGTTGCATATTTCTGGAGCTACCAGTCAGGTCTTGAACAAAAGATAAATGCATCAGCTCTCGCCACTCGAAGTCCTAAACTTCTTTTTTGCTACAGTGCATGTCTTCCAAAAGAGCAAAACCTGGGAAGTGTTGGTGCGTGGACAGGAATGGCAATCCACTCCCAAATACACCTTTCACCGCCGAAAAACCCATCAACTGCAACAGGCTCACGAGAGCGTAAACATTTCGACGCTATCTTCAATTTACGCTCTTCTTGCCTTGCGCTAATGTTGATTATGAAGTTGTTTTTCGTTTTTTTTTTTGCTAAGAATTAATTTATTTTGTTTTCCTGCACTTGTTTCATGTTCTCGCTCCTAGTGCCCTCCTAGTGCCAAGTTCAGTATGCCGAAGCTGAACCTATGCAATGTCTCAGTGAGCGCAGCATGCTGTACAGAGATGATGACCAAGACCCTCTGTGTAAAACTCTTGTCCCGCTTGCGCGATAGTCAAACGGCTTTTAATTTTACAATTTAAAATATCCGTTTGTCCTGATCGTTACCAGCAATTGCACGTGCCAGCAGACGTTCTCGCACGTCTGTTAGCATCGGGTTGAAATTTTGACGACAGAAGAAGCGCAGTTAGTAGTGTTCTTCAAGGTCTTACGATCTTAATCAGACGAAAAAAGACGTTTGCAGCTTGGAGCCCGCTCTGGCGAGTGAAACCGTACCCGCACAACAATGTATTGATCAAGTTCCCTCAAGCAATCCTAAGCTTCGCACGCTTTACTCCACCATTGTCCACAAGCGCTTTTTGACATTCTTCAAACGGAATTTAATACGGGCTTTCGGGCTCATAAAGCAAGATTGTAACCTTATAATCAAATGTTTGAAAATTTCGCTTTGCGCAGTTTGCTAGTGAATCACAGGGATTGTCACGACATCACTGAAATCAATAAGCACCCGTTGTGCTGCTGAAGATCTTATCCCGAAAAGAAAAAAGCTTTAAATCTATAACCAGAGCAGCGTCTCTACCTTTCGTTTGCCGTCCTTGAACTGACATGGGGAAATAAAGTCCTGGGCTAACTGTGTCTTGCGAAACACATCTCTACTCAATACGTCGTTCAATGTAGTGTTCCACATTGGGCGAAAGGCAAATCGAGAACAATGGCTATTCAAGTGTATTGAGTGAAATGTTTCTACTGAAAACACCAAAATAACCAAAGGTCAAAGTAGGGCCGGGCGTTGAAATTGTGCAAATAATTTTAATAAACCCAATTCACTAATCAGATCTCATTTACATTACTTTGTGCAAACAATCCATTCATCCGTTTCCGGTCAGGCTCGCGGTCAAATTTTAGAATCCGATGCTGAGCGCGAGTCAGAAAGTTAGTCCGCCCAGACTGCTTTGCCGCTCACGTGCTTTGCCTCTGCTCACATACTTTTTGCTCTCAGCAAAGTGTAATGGAAGATTGCGCCATGCTGTTTTTCCTCGTCTGAGTGAACTGTTTTACCGTATATGCTTTTGTTTCTCTATCCGATAACGGCACTAATCATGGAGGAAACCAACGATGCTTCGATTTTTATTCCCATAGCGGCAGGGGTGGATCCAGGGGGGGGCGAATGGGGCAATCGCCCCTCGTAAAACCCACAAAAGTAACTTTATTCACCATGATTTTTTTACAATTAGGAAATCAGCATTCGCAGTATAAGGCCATTTTGCCGTCCATTATTTTGACGCAGCAGTGTTATGAAGGATACTTTATCTCTTACAGTAGTGAAGCCGCAATGAGACTTGACTACCAAATATTACAGAAATTGCCCCCCTAGCTTTATTGGCTGGATCCACCCCTGCTAAGCGATGTTCTCATCTTGGTGAGCTGTGCCTCTCCGCCATGACAGGACCATTCTTCCAAAACTTGTTGTATTAGTGTTGTCACTCCTACTAATCATTTTCAACCACAATCATTTCCTGGACTTGCGTGTGATTTGCCGGATTAAGGAAAACTTTTTTACTTAATATTCCTCTGAAAAACACGACAGCCATTCCCTCCCTGGCGTATTGGAAGCGTTCACTAATCCTTAGTTTTGCCTTGCGATAGAAAGGTACAAATGTAGATAATGACATTTTACCCAAACCACGTTTTCATTATTGTGGAATGCAGTAGTAATTTTAAATTGCTTTTGACACTGGTATGAGCGGGTGCTTTTTATTTCACGTTACTTTTGTTGTACTGTGTAGCACTTATGGTACTTTCCCTTGATCTGCGAAAACTTACTTGCAATCCGCTTTCAATGTAATGTGAATATACTGTAAAGTATGACCAAGTTTCATTTGAAAAAGGTGTGAGTCGCTAAGTTGATTTGCTGTAAAAAGACGTACTTATTGAAAAAGTTAAAACGAATCAAATGTTTTTGATTTAGATGCAGACTTGTCGCGCCTTCATATTTCCATGCTGCATCGAAGAGACTTTTTACCTTTTTATTTAGCGCCAAAATGTTTCGACGGTTGTCGCATATTTACAATTTCACTGCATGTTTTTCAAAATTAGGGAACCAAATTATAGATTTAGACCTACGCACTTCACCAGTAGAAATGCGTTGGCTCGGCGCAAACGTTCCGCTGACCTCATGTATTGCGTCTTTTGCTTCCCATGTGATTTGAGAATACGAAGGTTCAAATATTTAATATTTAAGCTGCTTTGCAAACCTGTTCCGCTCGCAATTAGCATGTGCGTGGTTTCTGTCAATCGTATTGTTTGTTCCTTTCTTAGGATCACTCAGCATCGATGGTGTACTGATTTATTTATCTTTTTTTCTCATACTGTGTTCGAAGTGCAAAAACAAACTTGTGTTTTTGACAAGAAAACCTCTGACGGTGTGACACGGCGTACATTGTCAGCGTGGCAGATGAGCAGCAGTGATCGGAACTTTGCGGCCTGTTTCAACCGGTGATGCAGCAGTTACTCAAATTGCTAGTCAGGGAAACGTTTTGACAATAAAATTAGGGCGGTGGAAGTTGCGCGTATGAATGCGGAAGAAGCAGTTCACAAAAGGAAAATCCATTTATTTTGCTAAGAAACCTTGCGTATTAGGCAATTAATCTAATAAATCCGCTAACAATCGCAAAATATTATCTGGCAACATATCATGCCATAGCGAGCATATAATTAAACCCACGTTATGACAATGACACGCCCAGCCAACATGAAAATGAATGTAATTTTTACAAGCTTTCTCCAAAGGTCAGGATGTCGGCAGTGCTATTACCTGCTGGCTTTATGCGTTCAATTTTGCTTTAACGTCTGATTTCGTTAAGTCTTGTCCGACTGGTTTTTGTGCAAGATGTTCTGATAGTTCAGTATACTTCAATTATTAAAATCAATGAAGAACTCAAACGTCATACTTTGCTATAGGCAGAGGAGCACAGTTCTTTGCAAAGAAATGTCAAGCTCCTTGGATGAAAGTCGTTACATGAGTTTGGTAGGTTTCGTTTCAAGACAAACAGATTTCGTACAACTTGAAATATGTATTATCCGCTGAAGATGCAATACGAGGTAGTGAAATCTCTCATAGCCTGTTAATCGAATGACATCTCATCCTTGCTTCGTTGTAGATTGCCGGATGTTGGACTTGATAACAGATAAAGCCGTTTCAGCTTTTAGCTTCAAATAAACCCTGAGCATTTTTGCTACCTGGACACACCTCGCTTTTAGTTGCAGTCAGATCTGCTTCAAGTGAATGCTAAGTAGGATTTTCACCCGAACGAACATTAGCTGCTTCTTATTTTGCAGCCTCATAGCAACGGTCGTATAAGTTACGTAATGTTCCCATCAAACATGCACAGGATTTAAGCAATAAATGCACTGTTAAAAATTTAAGATCGCCTCAACTGCAAAAGCTTTGCTATGCCACTATAGGCCTGAAGCAAAAATTGTTCCTTAGAAAAATTATTTACGTTCGTTTTCTTTCATCTTTTATTTATTTGTTAATGTAAAAAACAAGCTGTATATTAAATAGAGATTGGTGATGAACAATAAATACATGAAAACGTCAGAACTTTCTGCCTTGATGAGCTAAGCTGCGCTGAGAGTTCATCAAGATACACAGCAAATTGATACGGTCATTAGAGACCTCCTTGCTCGAGTCCATTGGTTGTCGTGAAGGTGCCGAGAAGCAATCTAGCAAAGTCGGGCACTTGAAACAACTCACCAAAGTTATTGTCACCCGTACAACTAAATTACGAATTTCATCATTACATCGAGGAGGCTGCAATTTGTTCAAATGCTCTAGTCAGCATTTCTTAAACATTTGTGGTTCATGGCTCCCTTGTAGCCTACATACTTATAAAAGTTACGGACCCCTCAAGAAGAAACGCTGCATTAAATATATCAAATTAGGTCCTAATCATCGCAGCAGTAATCGAAATGTCTGCAAAGCCTATTAACCCTTTCGAATGTCAAAGCAAATCCTAGTAACCCTTAAAATCACCTTCATGGACCCATTAGGTATTCACTGACCCCAGGGTAAGAACTCGTACTCCAGATGCCCCCAAAAACAATTACAATATTGGGGTGCTTTGTTACGTGATTCGACAGTAGACATACTGTACATGCACATTACAGCCGAACTGATTTATAACTGGTGTAAACAGAAAGATAATTGTAGGAAACGATGCAATGCGCAATAGTCTGAAGAAGGCCTGCTGCAAACCGCATCAGTTATATGTCACCTTTCTGGTTTTGGAAGAGGGGGACAATTATTGTATCCTTGGGAATCTTTGCAAACATGTTCGTGATTTCGCACATTGAAGAGAACCCTGAGATTTAAACGTTCATTTGAACAAGAGAAAACTATATGCTCAACGTAAGCTTCATCGTCACCGGTAGAACGGTTCAGCGGAGATTGGCGACATACCATAAGGGTTTTTTTCACTAGTGGGGGTTTTTCACTAGTGCGCATGAAATTTATCAATGTTTTGAAATTTTCGAGGTTAAATAAACGTACTGCACCTTTGGTGCTTTTTGAAAAGCTCCTTTGGTGCTTTTCGAAAAGCTTCCCTGCTGCCCCAGCTTTGGTGCGTTTTGAAAAGCTCCGCACAATTTCGAGATGCTTTACTTTGTTTTTTTGCACACTGCTGCCACAGCTTCAGCACCCCCACCTATGGGTGTGGATTCCCTGTGGCACCCCCAACTGTAGATGCGAGCAGTTAATCCTGTTTTTTTTCTTGTTCTAACAGAATCACTTCGTCAAATGGTCGTGTACGGCATTAGCAGACACCTCTGCCTAATGTCGCTCATTAACGCTATTGCAACCTTTCAATGCATCCTTAGACTGTTTTGTTGTGTTTTCATGTTTTCCAACAGCGGGTCAAGAGAAGGCCTGCTATTGACCATCCAGCAAACACACAGTCTTTGTGGCAACATAATAATCTTTCACAGTCTCTTCCCATCCAGGTGTTTGTATTTCCAGGATTGCATTGATTCGGTACCTGCTGCCAGTTCTAATGCCATAATTACATGTTATGGAGATGTTCCGACATTTCAAACAGTCGCTGCATAACACCTCGACGGTTTCTGCAATTGACAAACTCATCACTGAGGTCGAGATGTGCCACTGCTCAATGCTGGCTGAGTTTTAATTCGTGCTAAATTAAACTAAACGTAAAATGCGTGCAAGTCAGCCGTGCAAAGCAAGTTTGTTGCTGCTGGAAAAAAAAATTTAAGTTGCGGTGTGTGTGAACTCGCGTCCAAGTGACCTCTCAGCTTCTGGGTCCAACAGAAGCCAGATGTGCGTCATTAAAATTTTTTTTGCGAACATGTTTTGCTTGTCGCGCATTGCCCCAAATTGCGACTTGTGGCCAGTCACAGTACGCAGTGACATTTGTTAGTGACTCGCATCTAGTTCTCTAAAAGTTCTGGTTTGTCAAAGGTTGAAACAACTTACTGTATCTGAAAACAATGTTGTATAAAAGTAAGTTGGTTAAAACTTGTTTTAGCACACTTTTAAGCTAAACCTGAATTGAAACAAATGTATTTGGATTCTTAACAGTTTCATCAACACTAAAAACGCCTTCAAAAAACTATACATGTTTCATTTTGAGACGTTTCGGATTATTCTTAATCCATCTTCAGTCAAAAAAATAAAGCAACACTTGGCAATGTCAGCAATTCAAAACCATAAG
>JGI24021J15306_10002023_pt1 | contig 21141 bp, 11 predicted proteins | sample Ectturendosymbi1_FD_15306 | JGI IMG/M metagenome (IMG submission 15306)
CATGGACGAACCCATGTAGGCATTTCGGATGTAGCTAAATGCGGAAAAGTATCTTGGCCCACAAGCCAAATAAAAAGATATTTTTTACCGTAACACTCATGCTTCTTTTCTCACAGCATGAAACAACGTGTCTTACCGTTATCAGCAGTCACTGCACAGGCGTAGCTAGGGGGCCATGCCCCCCGAAATTTTTGAACAAGTAGTCATTTTGCGCTTTGAGAGGCGGTATCCCAAAGAAAATATTGTTGCTCGCCTAAAACCAAACATTTTGTCCCCCCCCAAAATTTTGTCCTCCAAAAATTTTTGGGCTGGCTACGCCACTGAGTCACTGTATCGCTGCACCACCTGTCAAAGATGTCTGAGGTCAACAGTCACATGCGGAAAAGCGCATTAACTATCGTAACTTGAAGCGAACCTTTGAAGATTGGTTGCCGTGTTATTGTTACGCAACAACGGTAACAGTAGGACAATGCGCTTGCAAGTTTCGTAACGTTTGAGTCTCCAGACGAAGGAGTGGACATGAGTGGACTGCAAGCTCATCACTGCATCACACCAGAACAGTGAAGCTGACTCTTGTGCAATGTGAGTGCCATAAAGGTTACAAGAATTAAATCAATTCATCGGAATCAAGATGCTGACTTCAGATTTTCTAAAAATTTTTGGTTCTTAATCCAATTTCCCGGGGTGTAAATGCCCGTTTCGCTCCCATTGCGGACGCCCACGCAAGTATGAAAGTAGCCCACCATATCTCTTTGAAAAACAAAATATCCTTGAAAAAATTTAAAGTGATCTGGCAACCCTAAACAAATGCCAAATCTATTGTCACATCACATGGGATGAATCCCACTTCCATGGACAAGCCTGCAGATCCCAACAACATTGAATTCAAGTACACGTTATAATTGTCTTGCCTCCCTATATTTTTGCATGTGTCTGCATAAATCCATTTCCCAAATTGGAAGGAATGATAGACTATGCCTTAGGAAGATTCATTTTGGTGAAATGTTTACAACCAACTCTACAACAGAAAGAAACAACTTCACGTGCTACCGATACACAGAATTTTATGACGTAAAGTTTATGATTACAAACAAATTAAGCAAGCATGAACAAAAATAACCATGTCTAGCTATGATCGCAACAAACTACAGTATAATGTTTCCCTCAAGCACCCATTCGACTGGAGTTTCACAAGCCTATGATTCCAGTTATTTCAACAGTAAGGCTCAAGTTACTTTACAAATCATCTCAACAATAAGACTCCAGTTACTTCGCAAATCAAGCATTGCGACTCGATTTGAATAGGTAAAAATTTAATGCCACTCAGAGACGCCGGAGAGCGGCGCATGACGATTTGTGACGGGGGCGGAGGTGCCTTTTCATAACGGTATAATAGGTAATTTAATGGTTTATCAAGATCGGCGTGAAACAAATTTATTGCTGCCATTCGAGCAACCAGAAAATTCGGAATGGTTTTCTGTAATTTTTGAGGTAACATTGTTGCTAAAGAGAAACAAGCACACGAATAGCAATACTTTTGTTTTGTTGCTGTGCCCCCAACTCTTTTACTGCCCCCACCTGCCCTATACTGCTGTTCCGGCGACTCTGATGCCACTCCGGTCAGAGCGTTTTGCAGTATGTGATTTGAAGCATTTATTTTTTTAATGTTCTCGATTCGAGTCATCACATCATCTTTACAAACCTAACTCCAATCGAGTAATTAAAATCAACACTCGTGTCGAGTAGTAATTCACCCAAGTCGTGTAATCACTGCATGCTATGTCGCACGCAGTCACAACAAAGATGTATAAAACCGAACCCAGTCGATTTTATAGCTCAATAGTAAAACTTGGCGTAGTTATTTTTGCAACTAGCTCCAAACTTTCCCTATTGGTTTGAAAGAAAATTTAAAACAAAAATTTTATACTGCTGTTCCCTCGCACAGAGAGCTTTTAAACACAATCAACTAAGAAATAAAGCAATAAAGAATGTTTTCAAATGTTTTTTTAAACAAATTTTCATACATTTGACAGCGAGTGAAATTTTAAAACCTGATTTTCAGATACAGAATTGGGAAATGATGTTAGGTAACATTTTGGTCTAACACGTTTTGACAGCTTTTGCTTTCGGGTAAAGAAGTGATCAGATGTTCAAAGAAAACATTAACAAATGCCAGGATTGAATTTTTACGTATACGGCCATTGACACATGTTTACCATGTTCTTTTCGGATATGTCTGTGATACTTTCCACAACCACGCGCATTCCCACTTTCGTAGCTTTTCCTGAAATTGAAATTCGTTTTCAAATATTTCATTATGAAAACTCAACAAGCAGTGAGACCAGAAATCACACACTATATTATATTTTTATCATTTTACTGCTCAGCGTAAATACATGCAAGAACAAACTTGGCTTCGTGATAAAATACTGCAAGCAGCACAAAATAACACCGAAAAATGTTTTAGTCGGATTTTTTAAAAGGCGGGTTTCTACCAGCACTCAACTCATCGCCCACGCGAACGCTTGTTGTTTATTCTATTTTATTTCCCGTTTCGTCACAAACTATGCCTGTGCGTGCGTGAGATTGTGCCCTTCTCCATTTGTGCGTGCAGGCACATGCATAAAGCTAACGAGAAAATTTCCTGCGAGTGATTCGGCACAAATGTTGGAGTGATAGGTTTTAGCGGCGGTGATCGCAGTTCCCGGCAGTGAATGAAAGCACAATCTTCTTGGTACAGGGCTGGGGCTTAAGGGTTTTTAATCTTTCAACAAATAACTTCGCTGTGTTCGCATCAAATCAGGGTAACCTACAAATACCATTTCCAAGTAGCGGTGGAAGCATGTCATACGTTTCTGCAGTCACTAAGTTTTTCTTTATTCAAGTAACTTCACTCCCCACGTGAAACAAGCAAGGAATCAATCGCTAAATTTTAATAGGAAATCGATTTCATGTAACACTACGCATCGTCAGTCCTTACATCTGCTGGCAATGCTATCAGGTGAAACGTTTGAAGGCTAAAACAAGGGCAGAGAAAACAAACAACCTCATGACTGAAATGAACAAATCACACAACACCAACTGCGACAATTAAAACTCGAAATTACGTCTTACTCAAATAATTGCATTCACTGGAGCTTCAAACCTACTGCAAAAGTAACATGAACTTAATAAATCCCAACACGAGCTGCGATGATTAACACTAAAATACGTCGTTCTCAGATAAATGCCTTCACTTGAATTTCGCTTCAATGATCAAGGCAACACGACCATTTAAAGCAGGGGAGAGGAACCTGCGGGACAAATGGGGCCCGCGTCAACATTTGATATGGCCCGCATCAGACTTTCCGTTACCCTAGGTTGAGTACAACATCGCGTCAAAACGAAGTTCCATGATAAGCAAGTACTTGGCAGTAAGTCACTATTCCTCATAGTTAGCTAATGGTAGAACTTCAGATTACATTCAGTTGATGTTGCAGCCCCTCAGCGATAAATGCACAATTCATGCGGCCCGTGATAGTGGATAGGTCCCCCAGCTCTGGTTTAAAGCTTGAAACAACACGACGTATGATTCAGAACTTCTGAAAATTCAGAACTTCTGAGAAACTTCAGAATGCGTAAACAAAACTTGCATTTGCAGCGATGGCAACCAAGCTTCAGCGCGTGCATTTGAAACGCTGTGATCGATGACAACAACGCCGGCGGTTTCTCTTTATAATTCAGTTTCCTCATTCTGGTGATTCCCTTAGGATGGTACAATTTTGAATGTTGCAAAATAATGACGTTTGTTGGTTGTTAAACATATCCAACAATTTGTAAGTTTTGCAAAACGAAGTTAGAAGAGTATGCATTTGTTCTAAAACCAGTGACCACAAAGTTTTTATCATGTTGAAGCAATGCGTTGCTACTGTTTATGTCAATCAACTTCAAGACAAGCTCATTCAAAGTTCAATATTCTACTGGAAGAATTGCTGAGAACCTCCTGTGTATTCTTCCCTGGTACTGTATAACTACAAATGATATTTGATCTCTACTATTTGAATATTTGTCGTTTTTGTAATGAATATTCAATTATTTTATCTGTAACGTTTGGTACACCAATGTCCATGCATTTCAATAAGATAATTTTTGATTAGTTTGTTAATAAGATACTTTTTCTGATGACTTTATAAGCTTTATTTTTATTGTAATGAAGGGCAATATGGTGCAATTGGAAAGCATATGACATTGCGTGCTTTATTTCTGCGTGTTGTTTGGTTGCCACAAGAAAGTGCTTGGTTATCATGGGTGAAACACAGCTACATTTTTTTTCAAAATCAACACAAAAACGATCATAATCGAACAGTCCGTACAACAGCGATCAAAACATGAACAACTAAGCGGAAAATAAAGCATTGCAGGGTGTTTTGGTTTCAATAAAGTACAAGTAATTCAAAACACATTTTCAAAAATTCTTCTAAACGGAAAACTGAGGTTCAGAATTTCTAAAATAGGATGTTTGCTATTTCAAAGTTGTATTGTGTGGCCGCAAATTAGTGTAAATAAATATTTTCGAAAAAACATATTGTGTTAAACAAACGTTTTCCATGCGGTCTAGGAATTGTAAAAAATCTGGACAGTGATTTGCAGCATAGGTTCATAAGTGGATGAATAACTACACAAAGCCCAACAAAAAGCTTACTTGAAAATGCATGCGCGAGAACCGAATTCATACTGTGTAATGGTCGGCAAATTGTTCAGGTATCGTTATTTCTAGAAACAGTTCAAACATAATTTTATGAATTATTCGAAATGAACTTCCAATTCATATTGTGGCACTGACTTTTACGCTGCGTAGCCTTTCCCAGTAAAAGTTTAAAATTTATTTATTTATTTGACGATACCTTGCTTGAAATTTGTTAGAACTACAGTTTCTGTATTAATTCTGTAAAACTCTTTATCTTAAAACCCATTTCAATTTTTTATCTTGAAGCACTTAAATGATTGGTTATGATTTTCAGTATGACTTCGTTGCGCTTAAATTGAGCTGATTCAATCAAAGCGACATTAAGCTTATCACAAGTTTGAGATAGAGCTCGAAAGCAGAGATCACATTACACTTGATGCATGATGGTGCCATTTATTTCCCATATTGTTGTAATCGATTGGCAGCAATTTTACATGTGGCGGCAATATATTAGAATCAGTGCCGGTGCTACCATTAGGCGAACTAGGTGACTGCCCAGGGCGCTGGGCCAAAGGGAGCGACAAAAAGGACCAGAAATACAACCGTGTGGCTCAGAAAGTGACGAACGTACACCAAGTTAAAGTAAATTAACATGATGAAAGTGAATGGAACACACTTTTACGCAGTTTATGAGAAGATTGAAGTACTACATTATTTCAGGCTTGCAGCATGAACCTTAATATTTTTCTTATTAATTTCAAATTGATATATACAGTACATGTTACGCCATGTCGCAATTTGGTATACATTTTATTCATCTAATAAACTTTTCTAATGTATCGCAAACCTCCTTATTTCTGTAATTTACAACGTGATCATATGTACTGGAGAGTATAAGGATTCTTGTGTGGGAGGGGCGGGCGCTTGAATGGATCTTGCCCAGGGTGCTTAGTCTATCAATGACGCTCTGTCAGCGCCAGCAAGGTATGACCCGCAGGCCGCATTTTATCAAGTCCACTGCAAAAGTTTAAGGTCACCATCTCTCTTTCAATTTCTTAATTTTTCCTGGTTGCGCCACTTTTACCGGAGTAGGATTATGTCAAAAGTTTCACAAATCGTGCTTCAGTCATCCAGTGTATAGCCATGCTAGAATACGCTGTCGAAGCGCCAGCATTGTTGGCGTTAATAGCGTAGTCAGGACCGCAGCCAGGGAGGGCAATCAGGCAATTTCCCTCCACGAAATTTTCAAAAACACTTTGAAAGCACCAAAAACATTTTTTGTTGTTCGGCAAAATAACGAGTTGCAATCATTTTGCACCCGAAAATTTGAGGTGGCAGCGGCCCTGAGAACCTAGTTTAATCAGTAAAATTTCAATTAATGGACGTACAACCTTAATTTATTTTTAACCAAACAGATTCCAGCTGATTCGCACCATAACCAGCATCAGGGCCGGATTTAGGGGATAGCAAAGTGGGTACCTGCCCAGGAGCCTCCCAAGTCATGAGCCGTGAGCCCCCTGGTTAAACCTGGTTTAACATATTGAATATGAATAATCATAAGAATAGTTAATAACAACAGTATTAGGAAACAAAGAAAATTTTATATTTATTTAAATTATTGTCATTTTTTCTTTTTTTATACTGATGGAAAATACAACCAACAGAACGAAAGCATTATTTGGGCGAAGTGAACTTTACGGTTCCCTAATGAAAAATATAAGAATCAAATTTAGAGATGCCAATCTTTCAATACATACTGTAAGAAATCTCTCGCTGAGATAAAAGGCTTTGTGACGTAACAGTACTTGCCTTCCACAAGAACAGCTAACTAACAATAGTATTTTCTTGACCTTGAATAATATTTGCTTGGATCACTGGTGCCAGGCCTAGTGATTTTTACTAGATCTAGTGATTTTTTGCAAAGTATGTTTTTGAAGAAGATCGGTTGTCTTTTTCCTGTCTTTTCAGCCCTTTTCAACCCGTATGCATAAATAATTGATCACGTGAATCGTTGTTTGAATATTTGCACCAAGAGAAAGAACAAATGTTTCTAATTTGTCTTTCTTATTGTTTTTATTTCCGCGCTGTTTATTGCTGCAATGTTGGCCATGACGGTATTTTATTTCTTTGTAGGAACCTTGCAATAAAAATACTTAATTGAATGTTAGATTGATTTGTTTACAATAGTCCGTGAGTGGTTTCGGTTTCAGCTCTTGAAAAATGCCTGAAGATTGTTGGTATGAGATTTTCCAGGCTTCAGCACAATCTATTTGACAAAGTTAAGCCTGAACCCGGCCCAACCCGAAAAGCCCGGTCAGACCTACAACTCCGTGATTAATAAAACGACAAATTCACAAGATTAAAAGCTAAAAAGGGAAGATAAGTGAGTGCGTCATTGAAATAATTGCACAATAGCACATAGCAATTTACTACAAATCTCTCTTAGTGGCATGCCTGTGGTCGAGGCTTCTCTGATATATCATTCCTTTATCAATACCAGTGTTAGCGGTAGCAAGTCGGAGACTATAGTCCAGTGTTTTGTCTGCCATTCGATTTCAGATTTAACTTGCTTGATAGTATAAAAAATGTGCTCTCATGCACATGTGCGCTACTAAACATCGAGTGCATTTTTAGCGCGAAATTTTTAGTTTGGGAAATCTGTTTTTTTCTGACTGATTTCCAGAAACTCTCTACTGTTTGGAGGAATGGGCAATTATTTTGCCTGAGGGGCCACATTGAGAAGGTCGCGTTTAGCGGATAGGTAGATGAATTTATTTGGAGGTACTGAGTTCATTGCCCCAGATGTACTATTCGAGAAAACGAACGCCGCAGAACTTAAAAACCACAGAGGTTATCCATACAGGTGCCCCAGCGGGGTGTTAGGGTGGGCCGTACCTTCTAATCTGATCTTAAAATAAATAAAGCAAAAACTATAATAGCAAACATGAATAGTATTATTAAATATTCTTATGCAAATCCACGTCAGCAATTCATTGAGACAAATGCAACCTCGCACGCTCTTCAACATATTTCAGATTCGAAGATTTCTCTTGAATGCTTCCGCGGGCCACATGCGGCCCGCGGGTCTGTAGTTGAACCACACTGAGCTAGAGCTACAATCAATGCTTTGCTGTGGTGTTCAAATAAATCAGCACAGCGTTGTTTAAACTTTGATTGCAATATCTGCTCCATGTGCTTGATGCTATTAATGTTCGTGTTTTTTTTGCTATTCTTCATTGACCCTGCTGCATTCTGTAAAACATTTTGATCATTTCCTAATGTTACTGACTGACGTACCTTTGTTTTCAGGGCGAATGCTAAGTTCATAAGCGTGTTCGCGGAAAATGGTTTCCAGCTGGGAAGACTGTTTTGTTCCATGGTCATCTGAAATTTTAAGGACAAGTTACGTTGAAACATTTCTTATGGTGTCCAGTTAAGGCCAAGTTGACTAATGCAGCATTATCTTCACTTAGTCATGCAAAACGCGTTCCAACAGGCGGTTATAATGGTTACATTAAGCTTTCTGCGGCATTGATAGTGTTATTTCAAATGGTTTATGACATGAAATTAGCATAGTATCATGAAGCATTTACAGACCATTAGAGACAGAGCAATGAATGTAAACTCAAAAATAACAGTATAAGATAAGCCACGAGCATCTCTATTGTGAGATAAAAGTGACAATGCTCACTTTGGTTATTGTTTCAAAGCAAGATAAAAACAACACCGACCTAAAACGAAACACCTTCATGATAATTTACTGCATTGCATTGAATTTAGATCCAAGCAAACAAGTATGATAACGCATGCTGACAGAAAACATGGAACCATTTGCCATAAGGCGATGCTCACTAAAAAACCTTCAGGTCGTTTAATTGATCAACCCTTCCTAAAAGACTCTTAATTACAAAAAACACATATTTTATCGCTCTAAATAAAACAACCTATCGGTTGTTCTCTGAAACAATTTGAAGCAGTACAACTAGTTAGGTTAACATGTCAAAAGTAAATTGTCTGAATAACACCCAAAACTTCATTCTAAATAAAACTTAGTGAGAACATTTTGAAAATGTAACGCGAGAGAGAAAAATTGGTTACTTAACGCTGCATACGTATTTTAGTTATTCTTCCCGCAGCTCAAAACAACGATCTTAGAAGTCGGAGGGAATGGCATTGTCTTGTTGTTACGTTAAAATTCACTCGTTTGTCGAGTTGTCTCATTTTTTAAAGTTACGCGGCAGGTAAAGTGGGTTGCTGACCAAACGTCTAAGATCTAAACTGGTGGGTTGAGTTCAAATGTAAAGATTTGCCCCAGTGAAAATAGCAACACGATGCTGAGACTAACTGCTTGTCGTGGTGTTGTAGCAGTTTGTATGTTCACTGCCTCTTCATTCTGTATTTCCCTGAACAAAAAAAATTTAATTTTTCCAGCTATTCAAAAAGTAAGCATGATTGTCAACTTTTTCCTATTTTTGTAAATTCCTACAAGTAGAACAAGGCTTATACCTCTTTTTAGTCGAGCAAATTCTTGTCCAGAATGAAGTGTACCTTTTCTTCCGTGTGTTGAAGACCGAGCCATGTACAAGGTCAGAGAAAACAGGATAAAATGCCTGTAAAAATACAAAAACTCAGAATAGTATATTTTGAATGATGTTCTCATTGATAAAATCTTTCAAAATGTGCCAATCTATCTTCGCTCGTTCCTTGAGGTATGCTTCTGAACTTTCTATCTCAATACAGTATTTCCATGCTTTTGTTCCATGCTTTGTGGGGGCAGTGACGTAAATGACAGCTACGGCCGTCGCTTCCTGTCCCTGCATTCCTGATAATGTATTTTGTGCTTGGTCGGGATGCAGAAATAAACTGAACTGAACTGTTGAAGTTTAATATGTTTTAGTTATAATTTCTGAAGTAGGTTAGAGTTTGTGCGTGTGTAATAGAGCCTCTGCGAGAGATGGTCGCTTTAAAAAGATTCAAAAGCGAGCCCGAGCGCGGGTTTGGGCCACTGCATCACCCTACCATCAGTAGACCGCACTTCGCATTTCCCACAAAGTTCCAAGGAAAGGCGTGGTCAATACGTTGGATCCGGTTCAACTACAATAACATCGGCTTGACTCGCTTTTGTTAGTATTTGGTAACTACGTTTTCATGATCCAACTTAGTGTAAGGTTTCACATGAAACACGTTCGTGCAGTGTTAAAATCGCATTCACACAACAATGAATCAGTTCAACTGTATGTGGAAGTTGGTGACCTTTTTAAATAATAACAATAGCATTTTTTGATTGAGCAGCAAATATAAACCAAAGCTAAACCCTAAAACAGAGGTACCCGAACGGGCGACGCCCTGGTGCGCCGTTTAGAGATCGCAAGGGCGTCGCAAGCTTACATCTATCATCACTTTACCGAGATCTTAGGATTTTAGAAAAAACTACTCAAGCCCAATCACTTTTTCTGGCATAACAAGAATCAAGCAGTTTCAAATTTCTGAATAAATATGAATAAATATTAACTGGTATTAGTGTGCATTTCTAAGTATGATAAAGTAGTGAACTAAACAGTGGATACAATAAATAGATGAATTTGAGATGGGCGATCATTTTTCAATGAGAAATGCTGCCCCTAGGTATTTTCATTTATAAACTCTGTCCAGGACGGGATTTGTAGTGCTGGCCTCGTATAATCTATAGAAGTTTTCCCGCCCCCTTTCCACCAATAGGACATTTTGCCTGTGCCTGGTGAGTTCCGAAGGCAAGATCATTCTATTTTTGGAAAATTACGGTTGAAGTATATTGATTTCTATTCAAGTAGAGATTGATATGCCGGCTTAACCTCGTAGACGTGACAAGGTCAGGCACCCCGTCAGTGGTTTCACTCGTTCGGATTTTACGCTTTATTGATTACTGTTGAGGTGTGTGCCTCAAATGAAACTGGAAAAACAGACAGGCCGGTAAAACTAGAATAGGTGCTTCAAAATGCCTAAGCAAAGCAGTTCAAAAAGCTTCCGAAAAAATTTTTGCCGTCTCTGGAAATTCTGCCGCCCTTGGCTGTAGCCTCGAAACCCCATATGGGAAATCCGGTCCTGCGTCTAGCGTGTTCAAAAGAGGGAAGATGTGTGCCATCATCTACAAATGTGTCATTTCTCTGGGTCTTCACTTTTGTTTCATCATCGCTGAAACATGTGATGCCATTACCTTTGTTTTGCTTTTAATGCCATTCTGTTTTTGTAACTCTTCACGACCGACAGAAAAGCATCAGGTTGATTTATTGTCTTGTGAAGCATCGAATAAAGTTCTTACAAATAATCATTTTCCTTAGTTTTTCGAAGCATTTTTACATCCCTCCTGTGTTTTTCAATGGGTGTTTATTTACTTGCTGTGACAACCTGCATAATTGTATCAATGTTGCGAAATTGTCACAAAAACAAAATTTACCCCAGGACTAAAGCAACCTATTGAAGTATATGAGTATCAACTGCAGGAAAGAGCAAAACTTTCTTTTCCCAAACAGATCTAATACTTCCAGAGAAATGTAGGCTTCTTGCTAGATACTAAACAACGATCTAACCTCGTCAGCTCGTCTCGTTGACAATGTATTTAAATTAACACCTGCACATTCAATAAATTTTAAAATTCAATAAAGCGCAGTAAATGACGCACTTCCTGATTAAGATTTGATTTCTAGTAATGCAGTATAGATGCAAAGAAAAAATTCACACGTCTATAACATGCTCTTGTCGAATCATTTTGAGCCTCATCACCACAGGATTTGAGTTCATTAAAAAGACAGTCGTAAAGGAAAATTCTTGTCAAGACAAGAATGACGATTTTTTGCTTGGTTTTATGTCGGGATTCAAGTATTATTATCGGCTCTGGACTAAAAGATCAGACATTCGATATGTGATTATTCTCATTCTCAGCATTTACCTCAAAGCACTTTGGTCCTTTTCCAACATTCTCAATCTTAATCTTCTCCGATCGCACTGCTACTTCCGCAACTTGTGTTGAAGTTTGAACACGAGTTTCGAACAAAAACAGCAACATTCATGTTGACGACCAGGTTTGCCTTTTTCTCTACGTCGCCCAGTCGAGCATGCGAAGGAAACGCTACGGTTCATTATTAGAAATCGATCAGAGGAGAGAATGTCCGTGCTATCTCATTTCCGTTAATCACCCGGACAAATTCAGATGGCACAAATCTTCCCAATTCAAGGCCATTTTCCACGTTTGGAAGAGAAGAGGTAGTTTCTTGTAGTAACATTGAATTTATCAAACTCAAAAGAATCAAAATCTAGGCGAAAGAAAGAGAACTGCGATACTTCGAGACGATACGGTGGAAAAGCCTGCACCTTCAAACACAAAAAAATGGCCTAAGGAATGAATTCAAAGAAGAACAAGTTCTCATCTAGCTTCAAATTTCGATTATGGAACCAGGAAAATGTTCGTCATATTGCTGAAGAACTTCACTGAGAGCACTGCGGAAACTTTTCTGTAATTCGGAATTGTTTCATTGTAAGCTTGAATAAGTATTAACAGTCTTTGATACTCCATTTTCCAGTACATGTTTTTGATAAAACTTTCGGCAGTTTTGAGGTCATGGGTGCATGCAGTTAAACATTTCATTCTGTAGTCCGCAATGTTTTTTCCTTTCCTTCGAGCATTTTTACTGTGTCAGTATTTTGTGCAATAATACAAAATATACTTTCACTGAAGACCCGCCTGTTGTTAAGTGAAGAATGGGTACTTCCAAGTTGAAGGGTAACAAAGCGATGAATCGAAGGAAAATCACGCAGAGCAGTATTCGCAGCAAACCACGAAATTCTGGGTACTTTCCAACACACCAAAAATTGATTTAAGGGAAAGTGCTTTGTTTGTGCTTTGAACTGAACCTTAGAATGTCTTCGAAACATTTGCATTTGCCTCTTTATCATAGTCCTCATCCCGTCATCTCATGGGAAGTGAATTGTGTCCTGCGACGGCGCAGCGCGTCATATGCTTATAAAAGTTTAAGTTATGTTTGACTGTATGAATAAATATTCATCTAAATTCGGAAGAAAACATGCGACGCTCAATGAATCGTATGAAACAAAATTCGTTTTCAGTTTTTTTAGAAGTTTTACACAGGAATTTTTACCAAGGCAATGTCCCAAAAACGAATCCAACAAATGATTGATGGATTCATCCTGTCGACGCTGAGGCAAAAAACTGCACAAATTCCAACTCATAAGACTCTGGATACAAATGGTGCAAATGTTTCTTTTGTAAAAGAGTTGTCATTTTCTTTGAAAAATCCTAGCGTCAGCCATGTTTTTCAAGATACTGCAAAAAACTGGCATTCAACAGTGTGTGCACACTGGCTCGCAAAAAGCCATTTATGGTCATCTGAACTGTGTCCGTTCATAACAGACCTGTTCATAATACACCACGTTCTTTAACAGACCACATTCATAGACCTATTTATGAACATTGTCTGTTATGAACGTGGTGTGTTGCGAACGGGTCTGTTATGAATGTGGCCTGTTATGAACTGATCTGTTTCGAATGGTCTGTTATGAGTAGTCTGTTATGAACAGGTGTGTTTCAAAAGGGAACCCATCTGAACAGAGTCAAGCGTGGATTTAATTCTTCGAAACTTGTTTTTTTCAACACTAATTTTTATGTATTCAGATACCAGTAATTTTCAGCTTTTTTATTACCAGGGACGTATACTCTAGGTGTGCGGAGCGCAACCAGTCAAATTGATAGTGACGTGACTCATTCCAAATCGTGCGATCAAGGGAAAATGGCAAAAAAGGTGTGAAAGATAATCAGGGTTGAAATAAAAACGTTTTTTGAAACAACCCACCCGTTTTTTAAATCAGTTTCTTTTGGGTCTTTTTTGAAAGAAACAGGTTTTTGTTCTTTTTTTGAAAAAAGTACGAAAATCCCATTCTTGCTTACTTTTATTCCATCATGCAATATCACCATTTTCAGAAAATTACACAATAACAACTTGTTATACCTATTATGGCATTCACATCTGAGGGAAAAAAATGTGCCCCATCTTTGTTTTTGCAAAGTATTGTTGGTGAATTCACTCCGAAGTGGTAAGGCTGGCAAGAATGCGCACAGCAAACAGAGAAAAGCCACTCCCGCGCAAACTCTGCAGCTTCACGTCAAGTGTATGTGCATGCCGTGCTAGTTCAACATCTATGTAGGCCTAGTACATTTTTTAAACATATGGTTTGGATGGTCCAACATCAGAAACAGCTTGGATGCAGAAAGGGCAGAAAAATTGATTAAAAATACCGATTTTCGGAGCTGAAGAAAGTCACCAGTAGAATTTACTCAAACTGTTCGAATTATTCTTCCCTTTTTTCAGGTCCTTCAAATTTCGTTGCTGTTCGTTTTGTTTCATTAAAAAATGTACAGCTGACTGTACAAGGGTGCTGCTTATTTTACTTTTTACTTCATAGTACATTTTCACAGGAAAAGTAAAGCGTGGGATTTTTTGTTGGTTTTATAGTTTTTTTAAGTGGGCTTTAAAAAACGGGTGTTTATTTGGTTGGTTCAACTACATTAACACTGAAGATAGCTATGGACGTTTAAATGATTTTCTGAGCCAAATTTCAAAACTGTACTACTTCAACATGCTTGATTTAGCTGATTTTATAATGCGTCACTAGTTTCCCGTTTCGTTTTTTGTGCTAATGCAGTCGCACTCTTGTGGCTGAAATATGGTGAGGTTCGTCAATAATTGGCAGTTCAGGCGGATTAATCACAAGGGCTCAAACAATCTCGTATCTGTTCTGTCCTTCCAGGAGTTGTACATATAACAGTCACATGATAAAAAACGAAAGTGTTCTTGAGCACTTTATGCTCATCATTCTCAATTCTTGTGCAGTTTAGCAAGTTTTAAACTGTCAACCCGGGGTCTCTGCCATCCCAACCGCATCCGTTCTGATCGACTGCTATTCGACGAGACATTCGCGCAGCCTTGTATTTTTGCAGTTGTGAACTGCCCTGACGTAGCACTGAGTGTGTTCTACTCCCTGTTTGAGCGCTTTGCCGGATATTTTTGTGGGTATGAACTGCTCTGTCTCAGGAGACCGCTTATAATTTATGTTCATTTCAGTGACACATTGTAACCTACAACGAGTAAAGAGAGTGTAGAGTAATATGCACAGGGACGCCGGAGAATGGAGGCATGGAAGGAGCATTTTACCCTCTGCCCTTTCTGAAGGGCACAATGGAGACGGAGGTGCCTTTTCATCATAGGTGCAGGAACAGGCAATTTGTTGGGAATGCAAAGGATTTTTGCCAGAATTTTCCTAAATTTGCCCGAAAAGTTTTTGTGCAATTTTGCCTACAAATTTCCTCCCATAAAGATCATGAAGACCTTTTTTTGGTGTGACCTCCAAAAAAGGTCTTCATGTGTTTTACTGCAAACCTTGGGTGTCATTTTTTAAAGTGAAACAACGCTGGGCGCCATTTATACTCAGATTTTCGGAGATTTTCCCAAGATTTCAGCAAATCAAAACTTTTGGGGTGCACCTGCACCCCCCGCACCTCCACCTCCGACACCACTACTTTTCATAACAGTATCATAGGTAATTTCATGGTATATCAAGATTGACTTGAAACAAATTTATTGCAGGTATTCGGGTACCAAGAAAAGTTGGAATGATTTTCTATAAATTCTGTTATTGTTTTTGAGGTCAGCATCGTTGATGAATAGAAACAAACGTATTTGGTAACGATTTTTTGTTTTTTACAAGTTTCCATTGCCCTCAACTCTTTTACTGGTCCCCTGCCCTGCCGCTGCTCCGACGTCCCTGAATATGCATCTTGTGTCAACAAACTTCACCAAAACGTTGCTTTGCAAACGTGAATATGACGTCATATTTTTTCATCACAAACAGCGTATATCCAGTAACAATGACCACCATACACCACTGTTCAATACTAGAATTTGGGTAGGGGAGCATCCAATCAAGCAGTCGCCCCGGGCATCACCAGACCTCTGGACGCCACTGCCTTGACTTTGCATTGTAGTTGACATTAGCGAATAGAATTTGTGTAACGGATAGCACAGATAACGCAATATAGACCAAGAGCGTTAAATGGGCAATCTATTGCATTGCAAAAGTGTGTCATCAGCAAACAGAAGAACACGCAATAAATCTCATTGCCAGCAAGACCCCAAGGATCAATCTCATTAAACGCGCGAAGGCTAATATGAATGCATAAATATTGCATTATTCAACAATGGAAACCGTGATAACCATTAAAAAACGTTGCTTACGAATGTCGAATAGCACTAGTCAGCATGAAAAGAATGAGTCTAGCGATTTTGACAACTTTCAGACAACAAGCAGAGATTTGCAGAGAACTGTATTCAATTCACTGGCGCAATACAGTTGGAGAGCAATGCAACCAAATCTAAAAGAGGCAAATAAAGTAAAACTTAATATACGTTGTTACATATCTCGTATCACGACATCTCTGTGTGCTTTCAAACGAAACAGAACAAAAAACACTTGTGTTTTCGCGAGTGCTGACGTCACAGCACTTAATTTTTTTGTTTTTTGGAAGGTTCGACAAGTAAATCTACGCATTGATTGACAGGGACTAAGAATAATGAATATTCACGAAAACTTGGCGAAGCGTTTCCAAGTAGCAATCTCTATTGAAAACCGGCTTGGACAAAACATGCACTGAAAGTCAGCGCATCGATTTTTCATTTGATTGTCGACTTTACAATGAATGTAAAAACTACCAGATGCAAAGCCATTTGAGACTGAAACACAATAGACTCAGCTGGAAATGCTTCAAACAAACTGAAAACGTAGTTTCTGCGTTTAAATTGCACTACTACTTCCTAGAAGGAATTTTGAACGATCGATGTCGCGAACTGCAACGTCTGATCAAAGTTGACGCTTGACTTCACTTTTCTGGCACACTGTAGCAGAAGTGGCTTTTAGCAAAGGCCCAATCTAATAAAATCGATTTTAAACGAAAAATTCAGACTATTTGGTCTCTAAATAGTAAGCTAAAATCCTTAAATGCCTTTACTTCATATGTTCGACGTCACTCGACCGAGTTTGACCCAGATGCTGCACAGACCACACGTAACCCTAATGCTTGAGTTCAGATTGATTGAGTGACTTATTGTTTCATATGATTCAGCTAATAAGCAAAAACAATACAAAGAGCCATCATGCAAAGAAGTAACCAGTTGTCAGTGGAAACTAGTATAGGGGAAGGTGGGATCCAGTCGACACTTTTTTGCATTTTCAACCACTTGCTACTTTATTTCAAGTCCAAACAAGCTCAAAATTTGTCACACAATAAAGTAACGCTACATACACAATATCATGCCAAAACATGAAAACAACGCCCTTCAGAAAAATTTTTACAACCAATTTAAAATGAGTGCTTTTTCCGTCAAATGTGCCGCATGCCTGGGGCACACTCGACATGACCATGTGACACACTTGACCGGTCAATAAAAAGTTGGGTTGCATGCATTGCATCATGTTCACTGATATCCCATGCAAAATAGGCACTTGCTGACTGCCTCTCCACTTTTTTCACATTCTAATTACACACTATCACTGGATGGCAAAATAAATTTGTATGATTACAAGACATTGAATGAAACCAGTGCAGTATGCTGAAATTAATGCTTTACTATACAAATATTATGTGCCTCTAAGCACATAATAAACCTAAAAATTCTCATAGATTAGAATTATTCTGCACTGCAATCCAATATAACCCCTCAAGCTTTACCTTGTTTAGACTGACCTAGTGGCAATGTGTTGAGTATGACACATTTTTTGTCAGATGTGCCCCATGCATATCTAAAAATAAAATGAAGAACTAGCAACTCAAATAAAAAAGAATTAAAATCTGGCATTATCAAATAATGTTACACTGCCCTGACTACAACGTCACAAAAACTCAGAACAGATGTTGATTAACGTGGGCAAAACCCATATCTAAATGCGATTTTATAAATTACTTTTGGGTAGCAAAAGCACAACTTGCTTTGGAGCATAAAATTGGGATAGACTTAACACTTTCATCAACATTGAAAATGCCTTCAAAGAACTATACATGTTTTATTTTGACTGAAGATGGATTAAGAATAATCCGAAACGTCTCAAAATAAAACATGTATAGTTTTTGAAGGCTTTTTTAGTGTTGTGAAAGGTCTTGCTTTGTAACTCGTAACAACGGCTGCCTATCAAGGAAAAATTCACTTTAGTATTACGGCTGGTATGAGTCTAAATAACCATGGAAACTTTAAAGTTCAACGTTTTCAACTTTTTGAATAAATCAAAAAAGACGACTGTGCCCCTAGTCCTACTGTGCCCCACCTCCCCCTAAATAAGGTGTCTTCACACTTTCTTGTCCGTGGGCCACATAAGCTATTACACAACAGTTCGAGGGCAGGAAATCTTATGTAATGTGATCGTTTCGGGATATGTTACATTCTACCAAATCAATGAGTTTTTCGTAAATATATTATATTTTCACTATTGAAAAATAACTTCGCGGACCGCATTTTTTGGAGACCCCTGACCTAAATAAAAACACAATGCCAAAAGAACTGATCAATGCAAAAGAAGAATGTTACTGTGTCACACAGGGTTGGTGAAAGACCATGGAGGTAATCTAGTCAACCAACCCTGTTTGAAGCGTATTGATCAGTGTTAGAAAATAATAGTTGAAAATAAGAGAAGCACTGTTAGAAAAATAAACAAAGAAACACAGAACACAGTGAGGAAAAATTACCGATGAAATGCGCATGTACGCAAAGGAGTAGATCTAGTCTCGTTAAAGGAATTCGGTGTGGACGTGTGGTTCAAAAATGATTAAACACAGCAAGAACTAAAAAATAATTGATGAAGTAAAAACTATGGATTGTAATTTTATCCGTAACAGTTGGATGTACTAAAGAAAGAACAACAAACAAACAAATGCATAATAAACGGCAATTCTCATTAATCAAATTATTGGGCAGTAAACACAGCATAATGTTGCTCGTAGAGTGAAATGTTAGGTAAACACATAATTATTTATCTTTTTCAATGTATATATAAGTTTCATAAAATGGTTTTTGAAGATAAAGGTAAGACTTATGGAGTCTGGTATTGAAGACCACGACTTAACTGAAACGAAATAAGTCGTGACATGATGGTGTTTACGAACTGTGAAAACATTTCTACTGCTTGTAAAAACAAGCAAAACGTTTTGGCCATGGCGGTGAAGTTGGTTTCTAATAGCACCACGCAGCACTCATGCAAGAGAGCATTAACCAAGCGCTTGACCGATTAAACAAAGCTTTGAAGAAGTTCTGTTCGCAGAATTGTTCTAGAATGGGCATTTTCAGCACCTTCGCTGAAAATAAAGCAACGTACGAGCAAATTAAGGAAGTATGAATTGCGGAAAGAGCTGATTTCTAATTGTCCCATCCGTTTCCCAACGATGAACTTTTTGTTGTTTACCTTGTTGTTTCGCACAATTACTTTTTCTCGGTCCTAAGTGCATTTACCGAAAAGCCATAAACGCAGCACAGTAATTTTTCAAGCTTGAGCAGATCATCTTCAAAGATTGGAGGGATAGTCTGCATTACAAGCATAATCTAACAGAATACCCTCGCACAATGTATTGTAAATGTTTACAATGGGATAAAACGATGAAAATAATTTTCCTTCCTAGACTTAATAGAACAATTCAGCCTTCTTACGACTAAATCGTTGTAATGACTTACGAAGACGTTGCTATTTTCAAATATTTTAAGCTTACATGCGCCACGATTTTTTCCATATGTGTCACTCAAAGCAAGTGTATACTTGCTCCATTATCTTTCAACTTGAAAATGCTTCTGTGCAGTTGTCTACACTAAAACCCAAAATCAAACTTCCCTTGTGTTTGCCATTAAGTGGAGAAGGGCGTGGCACTCACCATTAAATCTTTTCTACAAAATGTGAGTCTTATTGATTTTTCCTTCATAATAGTAATGAGGAACGACGAAGCCTTTAACTTCTTGGCGTTCGTGAAAGAAAAAGATAAATCTATTCCAAATATAAAATCGACAACCCCTTCTAATTTTAACATTACAGTGATGTGATTATTGGATCATTTAATGAATCAGCCAGAATGCCTAACTAGACAAGGACGTACGGGCTAGATTACACCCAGGATGTGTATGCACGAATTTAATACTGTGTGTAACAGTCAAGTAAAAAACGCCTAAGAAAATCTGCTGCAAGGAAGTGCATCTGCAACATTGAAAAAAAAATCAGGATTAGTTGAAGAAACTGCAGCTGACGAGCATATTATACAAGTTAAAGGAGCGGCAATACTTTCGTCAATAGTTATATGTTTTGTCATAATGAAGTAACGAAAACATGTGCTCGGAATAGACAGCAAATGCGAGAGTTTAAAAAGTGATGTTGGGTGCGAAATAAGTTACGCTAATTACATTCGCAAGAAACATTAAGAAAGCAGCACAAGCACACTACTTAAGTATTGCATAGGTGAAACTGCCAATTATAGAGCCCATACAAGAACAAGAACTTTTAGAATGTGCAACAGGTATGGGAAATGGGCATTATAAGCACATAAAAGGAACAATAATTTAAGATGTTATTTGTGATTTTTACACTCTTTACCTACAAAACTTAGACAACTGCGAAACCACCGATCATCTCACTTTATTACCAAACTTATCTTAACAGGATTTCTGCCTTTCATTCCAATAAAGAAAATAGCATTTTAGCATTTTTGGGCATGATTTTTGTTCTACTGATGAAGCGTGTTTTTCTATGACTGTTAACAATACACAGAAAGAGAACATCAAACTGCAGTGCCCCAGGGACACCAATCTATTGAGAATTCGGCTTGTTCCGAGAATAATCAGTCTTACACTCCCTGGAGAACTCGAAAAGTTGCAGAAGATGAACAAGTATTCAGGAATCGCTACTGGCATGCTCAACAAGGTGGAAAATCCAATAGCATTGAAGACGTCGTCTGATGCGGTGGAAAAAGAAAGCAATATTTGCTTCCAATACATACGGAGCTGTCACAACATACTGACAAGCGACGCAGAGCGAACAATAGCTTCCAATAAATGTCAAGAACCACGCGAAACGATACGTCAGGACACCAAGCTCTGACGCGTGATCGATAGGACAGTCGCCTGAAAACTGGTATTATATCTGAAGAAATGGGTTGCAAAGCTACATGTTGCAAATTGCATAGGTGCGAGAAAAAGCTGTACGCTGTAACTTGCGTTGATTTACTCGCAAACGAAACCACATCGATGTAACTGTTAGTTTAAGCGCTTTACAAGAAAGAAAACCCGAAACATGGGAACACCTCGCCAATGCATATTAATAAATTTCACAACCCTTGCAACATGTCACAATAAAGCAGCCACTTTGATGTTCAAAACATGCCAACAAATTCTTCCACTAACAACATA
>JGI24021J15306_10002024_pt1 | contig 21140 bp, 10 predicted proteins | sample Ectturendosymbi1_FD_15306 | JGI IMG/M metagenome (IMG submission 15306)
GAAAGAATCATATTGTTGAGGAGAAAATAACTGCCAGAGAGGTTACGACTTTTTACTGCAATTCATAATAATAGGCCAATAGCGTTTGGGGACCCCATGTGAAATTTCGGGGGGGCCTCACTTCCCCTTGCCACGGCACTGCCTAGATGCATTCTGCAAAACAGCAAAAAACGTTGGGGCACCGAAAAAAACACAGGCTTTATCTAGTCAGGTGCCCCATAAATTAGGTGAGATTGAAGGTTTCCATGGTGAAGGTTGTGCGGACCGCAGGAAGTGCTGTCGCGGTCCAATGTTTGGGTTGCGGGATTAATGGCCAAACTATGAAGAGATTACTCTTGTCGGGCGTAAATGGCCATGACGTTTAGCTTTCATGGACCGCAAGGCTCCAGACGAAGAAGAAAAGAAAAACCCGACAAATAAGAAATCCTCTTCGGGTTGCCATAACCCTTTCTTGATCCACGCACACCCATTATAAAGACTGTTTTCATTATGGCCGTGATTAAATTCCCACGGAGATTCAGGAGTTCCTTTTGAGATAATCTTCGTAAGAGAGTTGTCTGTTTCTTCTGCAGGTGTTTTTTGATATTCTGCAACAAAAACTGGACCCCGTTAGCAACGTATTCACGAACTAATAAGCTATAAGTAAAACACATAGAAAAGTAGAATACAATTACACACATACGAGCATTTAACTATGAACATCGAATGACAGACAGTCGTATTATATTACATAATTCAAGCTAAGAAGATAGATGCTGAACTTCGGGGTGATTCTTTGGTTGCAGACAAAAGGACATGCGGAAAGCATTACTCAAAATTCTTATAACTTTCTGTAATCGAGTCTCTGTATCGTTTTTTGATTTTANAGAGGAATCTANTTGCTGCCAGATTCTTGGGCTTTTGAACTTAATTGATCTTTTTCCCATATTGGGAGCAGATTGGATGACAGAAGTATTGGCCAGAGGTAGAACNTCTAGTTTCATGGGTGTGCACAGAATTAACAGCAGTAATTAGACNATCAAATGTCTTGGGCANTCTGTTGTTGTGGAAGTTGTGCATAAGATTAGCGATTTCTAGCTGATATATGTCATCCAGTTTTAATAAATTTAATTGACTGTAAAGAGGTGTTACATGGCACCGGAAAGAGCTCGAATAGATGGTCTTTATGATTCTGTTATGGATGGTGTTTAGTCTGTGTAGACTGGTTTTTGTTGCTAAGCCCCAAGCACCAATGGCACAGCCTGCTGTTGATGGGAGTATACAAGGCTGAAACATATCATCTTAAGTGCATTGGTGCTCAAGTTATCTCTAATTATCTCTAATTTATCTGTAATGCTTCTGCTTATTGGCTGAGTCATATAAAACAATAAACCATTACCATTAATTCTATAAAGAATACCTGAATAGCAAGAGAGCTTGTTTTCAAGCTTTAAAATGTGTGTATCCCAGTTTAGATTATGATCTAAGTGCATTCCAAGATATTTTGTTGAATTGACTCTATTGATTAAGCTGCTACCAATTTCCCAGCTAACACGCCACGTGTATTCAACGTTGTTTGGGAGTGGATTTAAGGTTGTATAAAAACACTGCTCGATTTACGAAGAATATACCATATTTTCAAATTATAATTTATGTCAATGTAAATCAAAATGTCGTCAAAAACGATTCATGTTGGTAAAATTTCAACATTGCGACTTCTCAAAATTTGTTGATTTTTTAGCAACGTTTATGTTATGTTGGCTTCATGTGGTTTGCACATGCTGCATTTTGAACTTTTTCCTTGTTTCAATCCAATGTAAATAGACATTGATGTCATGTTGCCGCAACACAATCTTTCAACCTTGGATTCAGCAGTTCGAAGACTGGAAACAGTCACCCAACTGTGCACAAAATACCTGGAAATTCAGTTTGCTTTCAATAATTTACTGTTTCCAGCACAGCACCTTGCATCAGATGCGTAGCCAATGGGGGCCTAGGGGGCATGCCCTCCACCAAATTTTTAGAAAATGTAGTCATTTTGGGCTTGAGAAGAGGTATGCTTATCCCAAACAAAATAGTGCTATTCANCTAAAACCAAACATTTTGGCTCCGACCNAATTTTTTTGCTTCTCCCCAATTTTTGGGCTGGCTACACTANTGCCTTGNACATAACCCTAGCCAANGGGCAAATGAGGCCATGCCCCCCAAAATTTTTGGAATTTATAGTCATTTTGTGCTTTGAGAGGTGGTATCCCAAACAACATAGTTTTTTTCGCCTAAAATCAAACATTTTGGCCCCCCAAATTTTTCGCTAGCTACGCTACTGGCCCTGCATCACTTAATTTGGAATTATCAGCTACGTCATTTCCATTTTTCCAGATATTGCACACAAGTAACAACTTCACAATTAGTGCGCTCTGACAAAAATATGTGGTTTAAAGGCATGTAGGGGAGGAGAAATGGGTGCAAACGATGCGCTTCACACACCTTGAATGGGTGGGTTTTTGGGTGGTTTCCACAAATTTTTGTTAGCACTACATTCTGGCGGAATAAGACAGTCAGGTAATTTAGGTAATGTACATGTGTTGCGTTTCTTCAGGAATCACAAGTTGCAGATTATTTGCAGGGTTTGCGCATAATGTTGATTCAAAAGATTTAGTTTCAGTAGTGCCTTGCGTAATCACTTTTGGGCAGGAGACATCCAGAGTAAGAAAAAGGCTGCCATCGGGTAGCGATCAATCACGTGACATACATGCAGCACAAAATTGAAACAGCAACCACGGTGTGAGCTGTGACGAAAAGTGGTGTAAGAATCTCAAGTTGGCTACATTAAGTGAGATTACATGTGTTGGATTTTTTTAGGTAATGTAAGTTGCAAATCCTTGCTGGTTTTCACGTTCTGTTGACCCAAACTTTTAAATTCCAAAACTGTCTTGCACAGTCAGCCATGCTTGGGCAAGAGCAGAGCCGTGCAGAGTAAGAAAAAAGGTTGCCATCGGGTAGCGATCAATCACGTGACATAAATCCAGCACAAAGTTGAAAAACCAAACCAGACAAAGTCTGAGCTGTGACGAAAATATTCTGTGGAATAAGACATTCGAGTAAATCAAATGTTACTACACATGTGTTGGTTTTCTCAGAGGTACTGCAAGTTGAAGATCCTTGATGTGTTTACATGTTCTGTTGACTCAAACGACGTTTACTTGCAAAACTGTCTTGCAAAGTCAGCCATGCTTGGACAAGAGCAGAGCCGGGCGGTCATCGGGAAGCAAGCAGTCACGTGACATAAATCCAGTGCAAACTTGAAAAAACAACCAGACAAAGAGTTAGCTGTGACGAAACTATTCTGTGGAATAAGACATTCGAGTAAATTAATCAATTACTTGTCGTGTGAGGAGAAAAGTAATTAGGAAATGTGTAAGTAACGTTACAAAAAATGGCAAAGCTTTGTTAGCCAAAATACACGAAATATGTCGCGAAGAAATTTGAGTGTCAGTGCAGATGCCCACTGACATTCAGCCATAAACTCCATCCTTAAACGGTCATTGACCCGCATTGGTCTCCCCTCTGTCCTTGAGCCCGTTGGCCTGACAAAAGATAGAAGAAGGCCCGATGGTCTGACCCTGAACCCCTGGTACAGAGGCAAGAGCCTTGTATGGGACGCGACAGTTGTGGACACCTTTGCAGAAAGTCACTACATAGATAATCAGTGCCGCTATACCAGGCAGTGTAGCAACTGATGCTGAGACCGCCAAATGCCGGAAATAAAATGACGTTCTTGACAATTACTACTTTCAACCAGTTGCAATCGAAACCACTGGCGTGTACGCCAAGTCCACTGCCCCTTCTTGAGCTGTCTCGCAAAGAAACTCGTTGACATTTCAGGCNACCCCAGGGAGCGACAGTGGCTCCACCAGCGCCTATCTCTGGCCGTGGTCAGAGGGAACACCGCCAGCATATTGGCCTGTGTGCAAGCTTGATCTGACTTCAGCCACCCTCAGTGCATTAACCAGTGTTCCTGCCCGTCACTTGCCTCTCTTCAATGTATAGCCATTGCCTTCCGAATGTCTGTGTTTTCTGAGCTTTATGTCTTCAGTATGTTCTTACGCTTTCTGTAAAGCCTCTGTGCAGTGTTGTTTTGCTCCCCTTTTCAGCCATCCTGACTAACCTCATTTTGTTATTTTTCATGTACTCAACACTACTGTATTACTGTTCACTGTAAAACCTTTTTGTAATCTGTCTTTGCCTCTGTCTGCCCAACCCCATTTAGGGGTGCTATGTGCCTGGTCAAACACACACACAATGGCGGTACTCCATCATGGTCTGTATAATTTTACTGTGTTTTCCTGTTCTTGATTTGTGGTAAATTTCTTTTTGTTTCATTGTTTCAATTTGTGCATTTCCCTGTTGACAAAATGACCGGTATTTTTACAAAACGCATCTGGAAACGCTAATAATAATAATGATATTTTATTGCGGACTTGTGGTCCATATCACAGAAAAAAAAATTTCATAAAAATGCCTACGAATGTGAAATGCAAGGGTATAACAAGATTTTACCACCCGATAAACGGCTCTCTGCAACAGGATCAGAATAAGAAGCAGGGATATTTCTACTGGGAACCACGTAAAGCAATAAAATATAATTATTTATCAACCGAGACAATATGCTAGGTTTATGATATTAATAGCATTGGCATATTTTTGATCGCTGAGTGCCATCAAATTTAACTGGTCGAAATAGATTTCGGTGGGAACAGCCCTATGAACAACATTTTAAAAAAGGGCGGTACAGTTTCTTCTTTAACTTCGATGCAGAAGAGTCCTAAGATTGCAAACGGTAACGACTACTACAAATTATGCTTTTAGTTAAAGATTCAGTGCCACCAAAAGTGATTCAGTGATCTATAATGAAAACGAAAGGTGTCCCTCAGAAAACCTACCAAACATAGGAAGATTTTTACAGTGTGTCACAAAATGTATAGTTTGAATCAACTTCGCACAGTGTTTAAGCAGGAGACTATAAATAAGAAAATATAGTTAAATACTTTTTCATTAGAAATTTAGCAATACCGTGGCATTGCTAAAATCAGAAACGGCATTTCCTCTGCAAAAGTGCTAAGGCGTTTCACTTCGTTTTTTAGTTTCACACCAGTCTTTTCTCGGCCAGAAGTTCCAAACCAAGACGATATTTAATGTAAAAGTTGTTGCTATTAAAATAGTTAGCAGAACTTGACAGTCAACACCCACATCGTTTCGTCACTTTGTAGGACAGTACGACATGAACTATCAAGATGAAGACTCCCAGATTTTGGAAGATCGAAGCAGTTACAAGAACCAAGGCGTCATTGAAGGAAACCCGCAATTTGTCGAAAGCACAGCAGATCACGCGCGTTACAGGGTTGTTTACCCCAACGCGCGCTGACCATGGTGACGTGTGATATAAACGCGTCGTCAATTTTAACAACTTTCTTGTTTCGTCTTTGCTTTTGCCGCTTTTGTGTGCGTGGAATCTCGTTGTTTCTCGAGCGCCGTGCGTGGCTCTTGTTCCCAGCATCCACAGACGACAAATCTACGTGGAACCTGACATCGGCGACCATGTGCTGTTATTTGCACAGTGCAAAAGCACGTAGCTTTTCATTTTTGCTTACTCGTTTCGATGCGCCGATATTTAATAAAAGTTTCAGATAAGCTTTTGCGCATGGAAAACAAGTTTCTTGGAAGAACCACACTTTAAACATGCAAATATATATTTTTATTATAAAAGACTAGCACAAAACACAAAAAAGAGCACTGATGTCACGATATTACGAAACATAAGTTCAATACAAGTCGTTCAGAACCAAACATAGCAGCACTTTTTTGTGAGATGAATTAATCCAGGTGAGTGTCGCCTTGATGTTCCGTAAATCTGAACTACAAGATCACAAATTAGGTGTGGATGTAAAGAATGAGATATAACACAAAGGACCGACTCGTCCCTGCTCTCTACAAGGATAGCTTCCACGAGCCAAAACCGACGTTAATGTCATCGTTCTGACAAAGTGATACACAGCAATACATCATTACATTCCATGGACAATTCTTAAGCGTCTGTCTGCGCACCATGCTATTAACAAGGGATCTATCGGGATATTTAAACAATACACTTCACATAAGTTCGGCGTAACAAGTTAAGTGCCACAAAAATAATCAAAAAAGTCTGTGTGAACTGAAGTGGTTACACTAAAACCGAGATGATAACCTGAAAACAGTTACTATATTGTGACGAGCCCCAGAAAACGTAATATCCGTCACTTCTCCGCTTCGGACAAGTGTTTACACACATTTCAGCCCAGCCAGCAAGTTCGACAGCATTTGCATTCAGGCATGGAAAGCGCATGCCAGAAATGGCGTTAGCCGGATAATGCAGGGCAAAGAGTTTCAATCGACGCTACGAAAGCGACCTCCAGTGATCACGAAGAAGGTCAAAGGTCACTTCTTGGATGTCGAAAGGTGCCATGTCTCCAGCAGAGGTGAGCAGATGACGCACAACTCCGTTCTCCTGCCTGGTATTCTGGATAGTTTTCAGGATTTGCTGCCCTCGCATCTGCAACGAGTTCAAAGCAAGTCAAAGAGGTTCGGCGATCTTTGTCACGTTTCGAAACAACGGCGCCATGAAGCCACCGTGGTGTGTTGCCAGGCAACTGAAACGTGTGCTGGTGATTTCATTGTTTTTCAAAAACAAAAAAAGATTGTTTCGGTGCAACGAATACTCCATTCAACTACAATGAGGCGTTGGTTTGGCGGAAGAAAGTCATGGATAAATTGAATGCTTCGGTGGAAAAGAACGCATCGCAAAACGAACCGAAATAAACAGGCTGCCCGGAAAAAACACCAGCTGAATGCTCACTCACCTGCTCAAGCTGAGCGTCCGCCCAGCGTGCTTCGGGCATGCCCTGCAGATGAAGAAGGGGGTAGGCAGTTTCCATGACGACCGACTTGTAGACACTTTTCATATGTTCTTTGTCGCGCTGAAGACATAGCACCAAATTAAAAAGACGCTATCAACTCACTCAGCGGGCAGCATCGGACGGAGGCTTTGGACTCTTAAGTTTCTCTACAGCAGAATGAAAGATGTTCAAGCACAAACGCATTTTATTTTCAAGTGTAGTTACCTTGTCGGCTCGCGTCAAGTGTCTTTTCTTTTCATTCCAAATTACCTGCAAAACAAAGCGGGAACTTACACTTTTCTTCATTGGCATCATTCTTTCAATCGCTTCTTTTTAGCGCACGTAACCGTTGCAACGATTAAACAACCTCAAGCGTACACACACTTGGGAGTAGTGATTTCAGCTGAATTTGGTCCCTTTCGGCGACGTTTGCTTTTCGTGAGGTTCGAATTACCTGTTCATTCGCATTGCAACCACATCAACAACATTATTGAAACACAGCAAATGAACACGCATTGAAACATTCATTACTTCAAGTTGAACTTTCGTGACTTCAACGTTAATTACGACAGCGCTGTGCAATTCATCATGCATGGCATATAAATCAAAGATAGCTTTAGCGGTTCACCAACGCACTAACAAAGACATTGGAGCTCACCAGCATAGCATCCATTATATCCGGCTTATTGATTGCTGAAAGGAAAGTAGCTATCGCAGGTGAATGTATCAAGTCTGCGTCGGACGCGACGAGGCGGTCACGGACGAGCGCGTCCGCCAATACGCGACGATGGAAAGCTACAAGCTCGCCGTAAGAGGCTGGGAGGAAAATAGTCGAAGGTAGCAACCTTGATGAAAATGTAGCAGATACCAGTTACGTCAAACAAAGATCATGATATACAGTCATCAGACACGAAGTTTCAACGAATGCTGATGTTCAACAAAACTGTATGTCCTACGCATGAATAACCAGACCCGCAGTTCAAACGTTGCCCAGGTCTTACTTTGTTCTGAACAAGTCGACACAATATCTCGTGGACGTGTTCACCGTTTACAATTTCATACAATTTAACTTTTACAAATATCCCTTGTATTAAAGACCAGAAAAAAACAAGAACATCTTGTTTAAACTCCAGCGGCATAGGAAGAAAGCTTTGGAGATTTGACAGAAGAAATAAATGGGTCACGGAATGTATAACTACAAAACAATCGCTGAGCGCAAACTAAGGTTCCAAACAAATAACACCTGTAATACTCACTCCAACGTCAACAGTGGGGCTTACATTTTAGTAAAAAGGGGGAAATGTACCGGCGAGTAGGCATCTACAAAACTTTTCTATCCCATACAAGCAGCGAATCGGAGCACGTTTTTAAGTCAGCACAAAGCTGCTGTGACTTGCAGATCATCAAATAGCAAACGTTTGCTGCTCTTACATCAACTGGCGGTTACCAACAAACAAAAGCATGCCAGTTCCAGCCTCCTGTTTTACAGCACACTTAAATGACAATTAACAATCAGAGACGTTGAAAACCTACTCGAGGTAGGCGCGCTTAGTAGATGACGGTGTTCCGATCTGAACAGAGATAGTCGGGTGTTTGTTGGCAGATAGCAGAACGCGAAGTCTGTTGGACGGAGCTGGAAAAAATATAAAACACCGAGTGGATTCTCATTCAATCGGAAAAAACGACATGCACAGATGGAGCAATAGTTTCAAGTCACAAACCCCAACAAACCCCAAGCCTTTGTTCGAGTATAAGCTTTTGAATCCCTGTGAGTTCGGATTTTTGGTAAGACTTGCCAAAAGTGGTAATCTAATCTATAAGCACCGAGGCGCCTTCTGCTAATCTATTTGCTGATCTGATGTGTTTAATGCATGAGTCGAGACGAGTGACAATGGAATTATCTCGCTTCATTCACCTTTCTAACTCTTCAGAATCAGATCCGCATTTCTGCTGGCCGAGCACCACAAGTTTTTCGCTAACGATACAAGCACCTCCAATACCCAGCGGCAACATTAACTCAATGACTGGTTAACGACAAACCTCTCCGGGCAATCGACGGGTCGACATCGACGCCATGCTCGTATGGTGTGCCTCCATTCAAGCGTAGTTTGTATGGCCTGCAAAGTGAACACATCGAATATGCCATGCACGTTTCATAAAAACAATAGCAACGAGGTGCGAACTTAAAAATGGCCACCCCGATGTATTTCCATCCTGCAGAATTGTTCCGCACTTACGGAATTATTACATTTTTTTAATTTCTAAGGTCAATAATAAAAAACGTTGAATATCTCTCTTCAGCAAGCACACAGGAAACTTTAATCTAAAGGCATTACTGCTCTCCAGCAATGGTGTTGACTCAACATAAAGGCGGTGAATCGCAGTTGTTGGTTTTTACCACTACCGAAGATACATGACAAAAATATTAGTTGCATATTATTGCCCAGAGCTGTAAACGTGCGGAGAAGTCTTATGAAGAGTGGCAAAAACAAAAAATACACCTTTTCCTCAAAAGCATGTTGAGTTCTCTACCGACTTTTTTTATTTTTACAAAATCTTTATGGGAAATGAGATCAGGTTCCTCGTGATTTTTCCGAATGAGGTGCATATACTCAAAAGTTTCCAAGTTCTCTGTTTTTCTAAAATTTTCCTGAGGCATTACATTAGTTACTACATTTTCGGAAGCTGAACCAAATCTATTTTTTTATTGCCTTGTGTGTGCAAAAAGTGAAAGAGCATGTTACGTTTGATTTAGGATGCTTTACTACAGATACCTCAGAAATTTACAAGTGGACACGAAAAGAATGGAATTCCTTCCAGGCAACAAATTCTAAACGCACATAAATCCTAAACGAGCAAACTGCGCCTTTACCTGTTCGGAATCACAACCCCTTGTTCATCAAACAGCTTGAGATGGGCCCACCCGCAACTCAGTTCTCCTCGTTCGCCCGTTTGCTGTGCAAGAGAACATGAGATTTGCGTTTAATATGTAAAAGGGGAAGGGAAGCGGCATTTAAGAACTTGAATCAAAACACATTTTTTTCCGTACCGCAGCTGATAGTAAAAAACAATTGCAACCGATTGATTAAAAACAGAGGCACGAATGTTTTTGTTTCACCGAGGTGATGACCCAGGACTTGCCAAGCAAAGTACCAGGATCTCAGGATTTTGCCTCCGGAAGGCGTCCAAGCAGTTTCTGTGCTGAACACGCCTGCAACGAGGCCATTCCGCATCGATGGCAAAGCCGCTTTGAACAAATACGAGGGCGCTGCACGACATGCCTACGCTTGAAAATTATCCAAACTTGTTGCTATGATTCAAGTCGTCGGCTTTTAGGGTAAACCACGTGCTGAGCTTGTGATAAAGCTTGAGTACGACTACATTTTAATGGAAAGTGTTCACTATGAAAAACAAAACCTCCAGTATCTTTCTAGTTTGCACCTGATTTGCAATAGGAAAGTTATGTAAGAACACCAGCACAGCTAGGCTTCAAATTAACGCAAACAAAATCGTCCAACTGTAGATAAAAAATTAGATGAATTAGTGATTGCTTCTCAGCAGAAAGCTGAGCGTGAGTTCATGAGGTTAAATAAATCTCAAACAAAACCAGAGGGTTAGTAATATTCTAATACTTCGGTTCTTAGATTCTGATACGAAGTCCAGTAAGCTAGAAGTTTTCTTTGCATCACATTTCAGGCTTGGTTGCATCAGTAACGACTGCACATTTGTGCTATCCAACAAAAGCCACATACGTGTGATGCACAAGCCACCACAGTCGTACGTTCCATTCGCAGTCCGACATAACATGTTGGTCGTTGAAAATAACTGCAGAGATGCAATCGCTCGCACGACTAGCTAGCAAAACTTAGATGGAGCCTGTAAGTCATGTTTGAAAAAATGACAAGGCAGCATTCAGTCCAAAGCAGGTGAGTGGCAAACATGGTCACATGCTATGACAGTGGGTGGCATGTTAGTGAACGAAAGCAAAGGCGCATTTTGAAAGCTTTCCGAAACAAAACGAGTGATGAAAGTTGGGGCTGTGCAGAAAGAACGCACGACGCGTCGCAAGTGCAAGCCGAGACAGGTACTGACGCTGATCATCACTTTTATCTCATACATAAAAGAATCGACTTTCGGAGCATCTAGTGTAAGTACTCACAGGTTAAGTTAATTGGAATATCACAAATAATGGCAACATTCTTGACCAAAAAAAGCAGATTGGTTTATCAATTGAAGCATGACAGCAAACACTCAAACCTTTTTCACTATAAGTGTTTAATCTTGAAGATGTATAGGTGAGTCACGAAATGTCTGCAACCTCAGCTAAGACACGTTTGCGTGAGTTATAACCGATTATGTGTAACTACGGCATGAGCTACGCGTCGACAGTTTGCGGTTTTGTTAAACAGAAACACAATGCAATCATGAAATGCTGCCAGCCGAAGCACGCAAACGCTAAACCCTCCACCAGCAGCAAGCAGCATTCACAGCATAGGCTGCGGTTATTGCACTATCGGCTACGATCGATATAATACCCTGAGACGCTGTCTGGCGCCACTGAGCGGCATTTGTCTGTGCTCCAGATCGTCGTCGGTGTCGCTGTACTCGCATGCCGGTCCATCACTGAATCGGAGCACCCGGCGAGGTGGCTACAACGATTTAAGAAGTCAGGAACCGAGCAAAATTTGCTGCTTCATTTGAAACGAACTGTTCGATTTTTTTCTTTTCAATTAAATACTTGATGCTGACGTTGACACTTCGCGACATACGCTCAACCAGGAAACAGAAACGCATGCAGTGGACCGCCAGCGGGAACTCAACATCAGACGTTCGTTCCACCAAAATATGCGCTAATAAGATGAGCAGCCTAGGGTCGATCATGAGGGCGACCAAAATTAAGGATAATTCCGAAAGGCGCTTCCGCCATAATTACAAGTTCGATCCAATTCTGTTAGCAATTCGACAGTTTGGTGTTTCAGATATGAAATGGCTAGTCGTAGGAAATCCGCGTTCACTGCAAAGAAACCACCCGTTTCTACATAAGTTACCTGCTCAGTGAGTTTGCGACTTTCCTAGTTAGGTTCGTCATTGTTCGCATGTTTTTTAAATTCAGATACTTCGCGAACACATGATGACAGGTCATTTCTCATGCAAACAACCAGTACAGAAGATCGTATTCTTATCGTACTTTTGTGGCAGCATTTCTAATGTCTCTTTCAAGTGACCACATTACGAAATTAAAAATCCACGAAAGCCTCCCATTACATTGTAATTTTAAATTATGCGTAAATCCGATATTCAGAATAAAATTCGCTCACATGCAAGCTTCTCATTTCAAATCGAAGCGAACAGGTTCGTAAACGAAGAAATACTACTGTCGTATGTTAAGCTGAAACAATCTTTTCAACGAGAGAACATTCCCGAAAATATCTGGCTCTGAATAAAAATCGTTTCAATAGGATGTGGCACATCTCTTGGTTCTGTAAAGCAAGGCTATCTAAAACGTGTTTTTGTGCCATTTTACTCTACCACTTTGAGAAAAGACTATCTTCTTCCTTGTTCCGACATTATGAACCACCATCAGCGCAAGACACGAACTCTATGCATTGGAAACGATCGGAGTTACCGATATTGGAAATGAATGACTTCTTTTGGTGAGAACCCATTCAACGCTATCAGAACACAATCTTACATGACGTCACAAAGCTGCGCTTGGTGTTAAGAAAAATAATGGTTGGAAAAAGACAAACCGCCAGTGGGTACGTCCATTTAAGCGCATCGCACTCATCTCTTTGTGAAACATCTTCAGAGTCACCTGCCTCTGTAGCTGTTACAGCAAACGGCACTAAAGTTTACACACAGTGCATGAACGGCGCAGAATATAAAATACACCATGCCTTAAAAATACTTACGTTTCTGATGTAAGTGACACCCAATTCAAATAGTATGCCAACGTTTGAATGTACGTGATCAGTTCTAAGGATTGCCGCTGCGTCTGTCAAGCTGGTAGGCAGGACGGCTGTCTGGAAAATAATCGTCAACAAGGTTTCTACTTGTGGGTAAGGAAGAAAATATTTTATAGGTTCTAGCACAAAGCATTGTTTTATTGTGAACGTGTGTAATAACGTTTAATTAAATTTGTAATTAAAGGCGCACGTGATGTTCTTTAAGTACGCGTAGTACCGGCTTTAATCACGTGTGTAAGCGCCGAACTATTATTGGGTACCTGACTGCACTTATTAGTGAGTAGAAACCTTGCACGATGAAATGGTCGTTTGCAGTTGCACTGTTAGCCATTGCATTGCGTTGCATGTTGTATTATTCAGTGGTGTTGTTGACTATGACTGCGCAACTTCGCTACATTTTTCAGATGTGTAGTGTCCTAATATTTTTAAAGAAAGCCGCTTTGGCTCTCCTACGTGATAGCACATCAATTTATTCAAAATACACTCTGGCATAGATCGATTTCTTAAACCAGACAAACTGTGGGCTGATCCTGAATCTCCCAAGGCTGAAAAGGAGCATCGATACTGGCTGCGAACATTTCAGAACTTCCTCGAAAAAGTCGGGAGTCAACGGAGGACGGAGTCGACGAATTGTTCGTTCTTGCAAACCACGATAAGCGCAATGTTTATGCGTACATTGAAGAAACAAAGACGTATGCTAATGCGTTGGAATTGCTTTAAAAGATTTACAGTAGACCTAAAAACGAGATTTTTGTTCGACATCTCCTTGCGACTAGGAAACAGCAAGAAGGGGAATCATTGAACACGTTCTTTCGATGTTTGTGACAACTCTCCAAAGACTGCAACATCAAAGCTATCAGCACCGAACAAAACCGTGAAGACTACATAGGAGACGCTTTTATAAATGGTATGATATCAAACACAATACTATGTCTTCTGGAAGTCCTACACTAGAATTGCGGACAGCACATATTCAAGCAGCCGCTTTTGACCGCGCTCAGCGAAATTCTAGTTCGCACCACGTTCGTTCGCTGATTCTACCGGGAACGTCAACGCCAAGTCAAGTTCAACGTAAATAGTGCGTGCTCTTCAAAAGCAACAGAGGTGAAAGTGCTTCTACTACGAAGGTAAGTTCCGCAGAAGATACAACAGCCCGCATAAGGAGAGCGAACGCTGTTTCTGCCACGTAACAGGGCATTTTGCCAAGGTATGTCGATTATATTCGTCTAATAACTACACGGCCGCGCCACTTCACCCCCCGCGCCTTGCAGCAGCGTTAACTGGAGATCCCCATGCAACGCAATGATGAATGGAACCCATGCAAAGTGTCTGATAGATTCCGGGGCCTCTGAGTGTTTCACAGACAAACAGTCTGTCATAGTACAAACCCTCTTGCAAAAGGGTATGTATGGTTTCTTTTTCAGCTGAAGTGAAAGGATCAGTAAAGGCAACGGTAATTCTTCTTAATTGGACAAACATAGGAAGACGTTCGTTCGGTTTGGCGTAGTCAAGGATTTATGCGTTGTTGCAGTTTTCGGCCATGTGTTCGTGCACCTCCACAACAACGTTATTTCAAAAATGGGCGAAAATCTAAATTCTCTTGTTGATGGAGAAAAAAGTTTGTTCTGTCAGTGAAGCACTGGTAAATATGCCTAGAATTTTCCGCAGTCTCACTCGCAGTTGAAAGCCGATTGCTGCTAAATCCCGACTGTACATCTAGACTCATAAGAGCTTCATGAAAGAAGTCAAGAAACTTCTTGCCGAAGACATCATCGGACCATCTGTGTTAATATCGAGAGTTCAGGTTGTGATGACCAAGAGCGAAAACCACAGGAGGCGAGTGGCAATAGACTACGAGCTGTTCTCAGGCTGTGAGTCGATTCACGTTACTGGGTGCTTACCCTCTGCCTAGAATTGACGATCAAATCAATCAAATCGCGCAGCCTAAGTATTTCAGCACACTGGACTGAACCTTTACTAACTACCAAATACCCCTCGCCATCGAATATCGACCTTTCACAGCTTTCGAAGCAAATGGCAAACTTTATCAACACTCCCGTTTTCCGTTTCAGGTAACGAATGGTGTCTCCGCCTTCCACAGTGTATACTGGACGGCATCATTGAGCACCACAAGCTGAAGGGAACTTTCGCTTATTTGTATAACATCATCATAGATGGCCGCAGTCAACAAGAACATCATCAAAATATTGAAGCCTGCTACAAAGTTGCGAAAAGTCTTGAACTTAAGTTCACGTGCACAAATGTTCAAGCCTCGCCCAGAAAAACTGAAGCTGTTGCTTTATTCGCAAAAAGTATCGCAAAGAGCTTCAGTGTGTAGTTGGCATGTTTGTCTATTATGCAAAACTGCTTACAAACTTTTCCGAAAAGATGCGATCGCTCATGCGTGCTACACTCTTTCCTCAGAGTCTAATCGACGATGTTGCTTCGATGTTCGAAAACTTAAAACGAGATCTGTCGAAAGCGTACCTCGACAGTGTTGATAAAGACGTTCCATTTTGCAACACAATGTGACGCTTGTGATTTCGCCGCAACATTAAAACAAATTGGTGGACCAGTCGCTTTCATGTATGGGATGTTATCACGCAGTGAGTGCAATTACTCCTCAGTCGAAAAAGAAGCGTCATCCATTACTGAAGCTGGGAAGAACGGACTATGTTGGGAAATGGACCATTTCCTGACCATTTCCTATCTCCAGATGAGAACTTTCACGTTGGCAACAGTCACGCCTCGTTGATGTTCGTGAGTATCGTTGCCATCCAGGCGTTACGTGATTGATGCAATGTGTTCGTTCGACCAATTTGCCATTTTTGTTTTCTGATATAACCTCAGTTTCACCGTCAAGAAAGCGGGGCGCTACCAAAAGCAACGCAACCTTGTGACAGATCAGCATAGACCTATGACCGGTAAAGTTAACGTGTAATCCTTTTCGTTGGTATACCAAAGTGTTGATGAATTCAACAGATTTCCATTTGTTTTTTCATGCCGTGATGCACCGGATGGATGACCGGAGAAAAGTAATCTGGCTAAATGAACCGATTGGAGTCAGGCTTGAGTTGCTCTTTCAAAAATCAGGAACGACTCGAGTGTTTTGTTTAAACAGTAAATGGCTTGACCAAGAAACTTCTTGACATGATTTGTCTTATGGCCCTGTAGACACAGGGTTCCTATGTAAATCGTCATTGAGTTTCAACGTTAATGCGTATTTTCTGATGGACATCCGTTTGCAAATTTTTAGTAAGAAATCGATTTCACGAAACACTATGCATCGTAAGTCCTTGAATATTATTCAAATAGTCTATTTGAGGACTGACAATGTGTAATGTTACGTGAAATCGATTTCGATTTCCTATTAAAATTTTGCAGATAGATTTCTTGCTTGTTTCATGTGGCGAGTCGTTACTTAAATACAGATATGTTCAAGTTTTAATAAAAAGATGAAAGCAGAACCCAGTCAGCTGATTCCTCGAAAGCTTGCAGAAACCTAGAGCTTGCAATTGACATCCGCATGGGCAATATGTGATCATCAAAACGGGAATGGCGAAGTGGGGATTTAAACCAATGTTACAATGTAGGAAAAGACAATCCCACACAAAAATATATTCCGTTCCAAAAAGGTTTTCCGAAGTTAAAAGACTTTTGTGTAGAAAAGTTGAAGTTGTTTCACACGACGGATGAGAACGGTTCACTGGTCTCAAAACTGTGGTGGGACATTCGAAAAAAACAAAATAGCGACAAAATATCGAAACACCTGATTCAAGAAATTGCCTCCGCAGGTACAAACTACCAGTTAAATAAAAGGTACCGGTGAGAGTTCCTGATTCGCAACTCTTATCTTGGGCTTTTTTTCTGAACGATTTCTCAAAACCACTTAATTTTTGTAAACGAGTGGGAAAAACGTGACGATGAAAACCTTATTATATTTGAATAAGATTTCAGGATTGAGGGTGCGTAGCGTTACGTGAAATCGATTTCCTGTTAAAAAATTTACTGACTGATTCGACTCCGTCGTCTTTGTGGAGACTGACTACTTGAAAACGATGAAATTCGAGGATTGTACTGCACTTGCAACGAGCGTTGACAATTCAATAAACGCACTTCTGGATAACATTAAACTACTCGCGACAAACGCAGCGTCACCTTGGTATTAATAGTAAAAAATAGGGAATTTTCGGCCACCTTGTCAGAGCGCTCTGATGACTAGTCCATCCGATTTTAAATGGCAGGAAGGCAAGACCGTGGTGAATGTAGTTGCTTCGCTGATAAATACTTCGCGCAAAGCATCGCGATGCTACTTAACAACTTGCTAGACCCTAGAAACATTTTTTTTTAGTCTGGCCAACAAGGCAAGCGTAGGTCTGCAATCACATTTCACAGGACTTACGTAGGTCGTGTTGCCAGTGTAAGGCTGGAAGGACCAGATTTTCGGCTTCATCGGGTCAACTATCGCTCGAACAGTATGGATGTTGCTTAAAATCTGCAATGCAATAAGCAACGTGCAAGCGACAAGTGGTCAAGAGCCTTTTTCTTCAGAGAGAAAATGAAGCAAGCTTCTTTTTAGGTGGTGCAGAAAAGTCACTGTTAACTACTCTTTGATTGCTGCAAAGAGTAAAGGTCATATTCGTTACACCGTGCTTTGCTGCAGTCTTTCTTGGGTGCGCTTGGCTTTGAACTGTTACTTACCAAAAGCAGGACGTGGCGAAGGGAAATAATCGTCGAAAGTTAGAAAAAGTTTTTCACGGATTTTTGTGTTAGAGGCCGTATCAATTCTGGTGAGAAGTAAAAATAGCAAAGCGCGAAACATCTCGATGAAAAGTTTATGTACGAGATTTTGACAGTTACCTTGCTGCCATCAAACACGCACATCCGCACATGATGACTCAAAACTTCTACCCCAGTTCCCAGCAAAGGTATCATATTGCACTTCATCAACCGGCAACTTCGGAGAACTCTGGTTGCCGTCTTCCGCACCTGTTGCAACACGAACAGTGAACTCGACAGCTGTACGAGACAACAGCGTGTCGCACGAAAAAATGCAGTTTAAGAGCAAACTTACTGAAAGAAAGCAGTTAAGTAGAAAATAAAGAACTTATGTTGACTAGACTGCCTGATTCAATAGACAGTGACATACCAACGGCACAAGTACCTGAGTTGTTACGGGGTCCAAGAACAAATCGTGGAAAGCCAGGTTTGATTCCGTGAGTTTCGGCAAAATAGCGTTTCGCAAACTGTACTGCGGTCCCTTCTTCGTGAGGTTATGCAGGGTGGAGGGTCGGAACCCTGCAGGAAAGGCTCCCATGGCAGCTAGGACGTCAGTGACGTCCGTCTTGCCAGTCTGAAATAAAGTTGTTCGAATTATAATTGAAAAATAAAATACGCGCGGGCGGCAATAGCTCAGGGGCACAGTGCCTGCATCTCAATCGAAAGGTCGGTCGATCGATCCACAACCACTGAGTGATTTGCCGCAGTATTCCTTGGGCAATAGCGTTCATTTCAACTGCCAGGCAAGCAGCAAACTCAGGCTTCGGCAACTGCCATTGTCATCACACAAATCATTGGGCGTTAAAAATAAATATAGAGGTTGCTTACTTGAAAAGCAGAAGACAGAAGTCATTGATCTCGTGGCTTGACGCTTAAGCATAGACACACGCACACATACATGCATCTATTTGAAATAAGTTTTTTTGGACAAAAAAAGCAACTATTGGTTTCTTATTAAGAGCGACAAAACGAAGCTCGTTTCTCTATCTGCTAAGCTAGAAGCAGTTTACAGCATTTCCCAACAACACAATTATACTTACCTCAACAAGGGAATCACGTATTCCTTTCCACATGTCTTTGCCCCTGAAAAAGAACACAACATTCGAACATGGTGCAATTCATTAGCTTCCAATTATACTCAAAGATTTATAGCCTTAAGCTACTCGTCTAGAAACATATATTTTGAGAAGTATGAGGAGTAACTTTGCCATCATCGGTGACAGAAGTGAAACTCACGTGCAAATATTTCGAAGCTTGGTGGTTGGCTTGACTTTACATTTGAGGATGCTGCGTGAAATTCTTCAGATTGATTCAACAGCGCCTATATGTTTAGGTTCTCTTTGGTTTATACTTACCACAACTACGTGATTCCCGGTAAATACACATACACCCCCTGCATTGGCAAGGTAACATGAGCCTGACCTCCATCGAACGATTCAGCAGCAACCAGTTGCCTGCATGTGTTGTGCACTTAAGCACGCAACTACACGTATTCTTCGCAGGTCTCTCACGTGAACAATCTCTGTTCGCTTCACGATCAAAGCTTGCCGCAAACTTTTCCAATAAAAAAAATAATTTTTCGCCAGCAGGATCGCAACACTGTAGTGAAAAGTTTCGCGTGTTACCTCACTTTCTTACCTTTCGCCTGCAGGGTAGCACTTGCAACCCATCATCATATCTGCATCGTATTCTTCGCTCTGTAAATCCTGGCTGAAATAAAAGAGCGCAAGTACTTCACACCTCATTCACAACGTGTAAGTCTCCTGCTGCAGATGGTTCTAACTACTAAAACTGTTTAGATGTAAAAAAAAAGTTGTAGCTCTTTATTACCACACTTCCTTGGGATTTATAACGACTGTCCACTGAAGCCTGTGACGCTGGTATCGTGGCTTACCAAACGACCGATTTACACAACGGAAGTAAACCTTAACTTTGGTCATCGGCATGTTTACGAGCCTTGCTCACCGGTTGTTCACAAAATGCAGCAGAACTCCACATCTACTGCTTTTCAGGTTAACTGATCTTACCACTTGGGTTACCAACAACTGAACTGCTTCATTTGTCAAGCGAATAACTACAATCAGTCGAAAGTATTTAACGTTACGTCAAAGGGAGCCAAGTAAGCTATGTCTGGAAACTATGCTGGGAAAATGAAACTGCATTGGCTAAAGCATTGCATGACATATATCAGCTGCTATTCGTTAAACCTCAAAACAACTCCGGCTGCTGAACTGGATCTCACTGGAAAGGTCGATACTTGCGCATTGATGAAGGGCGGCTGAGAACACTGCAGATCGATAGTAAGTACTATACCTACATTATTGCATTTCATTTGACAGGGCCAAAACAATTTGCAAATCCTGTCGGTGTTACGTTCACAAAAGGAATGACTGTTTCAACAATTGATGGTTACTGTATCTCGTTGTCAAGAATCTTCAAATTTCAAGTGACGGTGTCGCCAAAGCTAAGGGTTCGAAACCCGCACCAACGCACGGAAAACATTAATCAGGAAAAACCAAACTTGCAACACCACAAAACCTAGTTACATTCGCTGGCTAAATCCAAAAATAATCTAGTGAAAGCTTTCTAGAATCTAGATGTTTTACTAAACAGCTTAACAATGTGAAACGTTCCTTTTTGTATAAGCCAATGCGCATTATGCTTCCCGCTCCTAAAAATTTTGAATGTCAATCGACTTTTCAGTCGAAACACAAGTCAGACGCGTCGGTCATCAAGACAACGTAGCTTCCACGTTCTATACAGTACTACGTTTTATAAAACCGCTGCGTTCTCACCATAGATTGTTAGATACGGATCTTAAATGTGGTAGATGTAATCAGCGACGCCTGACAGCAGGGGCATCGCCCACTTTCCATTCAAAAGGGAGGCAACGGGAGCGGAGGCGCCTTTTCATGACAGTACCATAGACAAATTTATCAAGATCGAATTGGAACAAATTTATTGCAGCTATTCGCGCATCCATAAAATTCAAAATGGTTTTCTATAATTTCTGTTGGTATTTTTGAGGTCAATAGTGTTGCTGAATTTACACTGGCATACTGGTAACATTTTTTTTGCATTTCACAAGTTTCAATAGCCCTCAATTAATTTTTTACTGCTCCCCTGCCCTACCGCTGCTCCGGCGTCCCTGGATGTAATGAGATCTGTACTGTATTTGGGTGAAGGAGAGGACTCAGGCGGTGAACACACGTTGTTGTGCGGCACCTGGTTTTCGTTGAAAAGTTCCCGAATGCAATGGTCCAAAAATTTGCTGGGTTAGCCATTGTGAGGCAACATTCGCTTAACGTTTATCAGCTCCGCATGCATCGGGTGGTAAGAACCGGCGATGCGCGGCGGAGTGAAGAGTTAACAAGATTTCCTGTCCTGTGCAGCGGAAAGAGCCTAGACTGTTGAGTAAAGGCCTGCACTGTATGTGTGGGTTTCCTGTAAGTAGAATTTTTTGTTGTTGTTTTCAACAGCTCCG
>JGI24021J15306_10002025_pt1 | contig 21139 bp, 17 predicted proteins | sample Ectturendosymbi1_FD_15306 | JGI IMG/M metagenome (IMG submission 15306)
CAAAACTGTTCTTAAGCACATTAGCCAACAGATTAACACTAAGTATGCAAATGTAATAAGCCAGGAAGCTGGTTTACAGGGATGCCGGGACAACGGTGCAGCATGAGGTGCAGTAAAACATTAGGACAATGGATAATCACAAAAACAAACAAATTGTGACCAATATATGTTTGTTTCTGTTCGGCTACAATATCGACCTCAAAAATAATAACATAAATTTGTTGCAAGCACAATGCTGCATTGCCCTGAGCCAACCAAAGAGAGAGTTGAACGGACAACCTTCGGGATACCAGCAACAGAGATTCCCAACTTGACTAGGTTAACTATGCTGTTACTGATACGTATTCAATGTTAAATGTGGAGTAATCACCATGTTACAACCATTCTGAATTTTCTTGTTGCGCAAATACCTGCAATGTTGAACTTAATTGAATTCGATTTTCATAAATCAAGAAATTGCCCTGATACTGTTATGACAAAGGCATTTCCACCCTCGTTGCCCCCTTTTTCAAAGGGCAGACTGGACAATGCCTCTATCATTTCCCACTTTCCAGCATCCCTGCTGACTAATACTGTGCAGTAGAACTCGTCTAATTCGTCATCGTTTAATTCGTCAATTCGCTTAATTCGTCACTTTTTCGTTGGTCCCGGCAGAATCCCTATCTTTTGTGTACATTTCTGTTCGTCTAATTCGCCATCCTCTAACTTGTCAATTTGCTTAATTCATCACCTATTTCTATCCCCGACAAGCATTTTGTTCGTCTAATTTGTCATTTGCAGTTTCGCTTTAGATGTCTAAGCAGCACGTACGACGTACGTGTAGGAATTCAAACAAATCAAGGATCTTTATCTGAGAATTGTTACACCTCACAATTTGTTTATCGAATTTATACACGAGGTGCGAAGGGCGACCCAACTCCCCATTGAGAGAACGTGGAAAAGTTTATTAAAGATTAAAAGGTGCTGGATTAAATGGAGGACTCCAGATAAAGCAGAGGAATTAAATGTTGTATTCAACCATATCGTCATAAACTTGTATTTTACTGCAAATAAGAGCACTATGTATACGAATTACTATGATAAAGTATACGAGCTTCTATGATATAGTTTTCACTTGTTTGCATAATTTGTCACTTCGCCTAATTCGTCTATTTTTCTAATCTCCTTGAGGTGACGAATTAGGCAAATTCTACTGCATTTTGAAGTGCTAAAAGTTAGGTGGGAATTACACACTGTTATGTGCAAAATCTAGGGAATTTTGAACTCATCTTTAGGGAATTTCTAGTCAACATTTTTGGGAACCCTGGTGTTACCTTGCGTAGGTTGCACTGCACATCTGGGGAGGCAAATGTGGACAGCGCAGAGTTCATCTATTCTAGGAGAGACTTGAAAGCCACACGTAAATGTCAATATTGCCATAAGCTGGTAGTTGGAAACTGGAATATCACTTTACTTACTGGAAAAGATCATGAACTCGTCAAGGAAGCCAAACTACTTAGGCCTACTGTCATATTCGCTGCATGTTGTTGGCATGTCTTTGACTAGGCATCATCATTCTAACACTGTAGAGCTGGATGATTACTGAAAACTCTTCTACTCTGGCATTGAGCCAGCAAAGTTTGCTAAGGCTGGAGTGGATATACTTATTACTTGTAAGACCTTAACTAGGAAGCTGCATTGATGAATGAATCAACTACTTACTAGTTGGATTTGAACTAGGCTTAGGAGGGAGTGAATGTTGAGGCTGTTAGGCCACTTCCTCAGTTCCTGTGTTTGATAGGTATATGGCCTGAACTCAAATGCACTGTATGTGGAATTTGTGGAAGAAATTAGTTTTGCCTTAGAAAGGGTGATTTGAAATTAACAAATCTGCAGTTCCTTTGGGAGATTTCAGCGCAGTGGCGTAGCCGGCCCAGAAATTTGGGGGACCAAAGTGTTTGATTTTAGGCGAATAACACTATTTTGTTTGTAAAAACGCCTCTCAAAGCCCAAAATGACTATATTTTCTAAAAATTTGGAGGGGGACATGGATGGCTCCTTTGCCCTCCCCCTGGCTGCGCCTGTTTCAACGCATGTGTTGGGAACAATGCTGGGGTGTAATTGGTTCTTAGTGTCTAGTGATGCTGACATAAACGATAATGAAGGTTCCTGCGGTAACTGTGCTGTAACAATCCAATGCACTGTGCATATAATGAGCATTTTTCCAACACAGAGATAAGATGTGCAGAAGTACATTTGGTGCATAGATTTTTTTGGCTAACGCTCACTCATTGGTTTCTACATAGTTTCAGCTGACTTCTGTCATTTAGTTTTGGATCCTCTTGTCAAAAAAGATGCAGAATTGTTGATCGGTCGCTACCTGGTAGTCTGCAATTGTTTTTTTGCGCTGAAACATTTTGGGCGTTTTGTGTTGAGACATTTTGGTCACTTGTCTCACAGTTGTATCAAAACGCACCGTAACAGTGTTTTTTAGCCTATATTTTCAAGGCGATCTCTATTTCACCACCAAGATTCTGGCAGCAACTCATCGACTGGAGCTATTGTGCTGCCAGTCGAACATTCGGTCTTGTGGCATGACCAGGGTTGCCAGGTCCAAGCGAACAAAAAAGGCAGTGTCTGTTTTGCAACCAAGATGGCAGCAGCAAAAGGCTTGGTAGAAACGAAGTAAATGTAACTAAAAGATAAACCTACAACCTAACCCCAACTGTAGCCTTAACCCTGACCTAACGCTAAGTTAATCTAATGCTAAGCTAACACTAACCTAACCCTAACCTAACACTAAGCTAACCTAACCCTAACCTAGGATTTTATTTCACCTTCTGGTCATTGCAAAAAAAAAAAATACAGTCATTCAAAAATGACTTTCTTGCCCAAGGAAATGTGGAAATTTTCATTGGAAAAGACGAAGTACAAAAAAGTTACTGTGTGTTATGTAACAACTGATAGTACCTTTCAGAGATGACTTTGGTTAAATGCATATTGGGTAAACGCATAAACTGGTTATCGCATAGCATTCTGGGATCCCAAACCAAAACCATTCATATGTGAAGAAAGTAGTCCGGTTAGATGCATGATGTCTAATAGCATGAACTGAAATTCATATAGAAACGTTGTTTTCATTTGTAAATTAGTATCACTTAATCGTGTATTTCACTTCAAAGAAAGGTTAAGTACACTGCGCAGACGATAGCTGCGGTGCCATAATTCGACTGTCCCCATGGGGATGGCCAGAAAACAATATTGGCCAGAAAATGAAATTATCACCACCTTCTGGCTTCCGTCAATAAGCTAAAATCAACACTGCAGGTTCAACCTTAAGCAGTGAACACTGATTAGCCAGCAGCTTTACTAACTAATCGGCCTTACAGAACAAAAAAAGAGGTTCTAGTGTCAGTAAACTACTTATGTTGTGTTCTTTACTGTCTAATCTCAAGTTAAAGTGCCCAACAGCATTGAAACGTAAATGTGTTAACAACTGCATTACACAGGCGGAAGCAAGCAGAGGAATCATGGACTGACAGACAATTATTACATCACACACACAGTGTGCAGGTTAAAGATACCATGAAATGCACGGCCCCGCAACAACTCTCACTTGCTTTTCAATTGATGACTGTTGGTTTGTTAAACACAGGATTTCAGAATTTGAAATATCAGGACCAAATTTTTAGAACATATAGAAGCACTTTTATATCCCACAGTTCTAGAAATATCCGTGTTCAGTGCTAAGCTACCAGATATCAACAGTGCCAGGTAGCAACTTAGCAGGCATGTGGACAGAAATAGAGCAAGATGGTAAACTTGTGGATATTTGTCTAAAACTGATAATCCCACACTCTGGTTAAATGCATAAAAAAGCTTGGCGAATTGTCTATGTGATTAACCAGATTCGTCTGAACAAATGTTGTAGCCTAGGCCGAGGACGTTTGACAAAAAACTGCAAATGCACAGAGGTTTAAAGCAATTACGTGCAGAAGTTCAGAACGCTGATCAGCAATCACACGACCTGTTAACTAGCTTGTCACGCCACTACGCAGTGCCATGAGGTTGTTGGGTGTTTCTTTCTCTTACTCAGGAGTGCAAAGGGTGCCACTGCCAAATTTACTGCAACTGCAAAATTTATTGAAACCATTGTTTTGCCAACTTTGTAATTTTTCATGTTTGTTTAATCCAAATTTATTACGAATCTAAACGAATCTAAATATTCGCAAAAAAATTGATTTTTGGATTCCGATACTGAAATATCAATATTCCATTATATGCTTCTCTACCAAGGACCAGGAAGAATGGCTACACCTCCGATTTTGCTTAGCTCATCTTGGTGTGGAGTCAGCAGACCAACCTGAGATTACTGAAAACTGTGAGATATTTTGAGTTCTAGGGCTGCTACCCCTACAACCTTTTTCCAGAGTGAAAGTGGTTTTGAAAATTGAAAGAATAAGTATTTTGTTGGTATTATTTTTGCTTCATTCCTGACTTGCTAAATGGGATAATGCTGAATTTCAGCCACATTGGCTTTGCAGCATTGCATGAGTTGCAATGAGCGTTTAGCTAAGTACAGCATTAATATCTCTCAATTTCAAACCAACATTTTTGGGATGTTATGTAATCATACCACTTGATCTTAGGCAGCCTTCATGTTGTTTTGTTGTGAATATTGTCTGCCAAACATTCCTTACTGACTTATCTTGATTTAGTTTAGATGTAGAAGGAATCCAAGTTTTGTCTGCAGGTATTAAGACTAGTGCATGTCTTCTAAAGCAATAGATGCAGTGAGTTATCTGTCTGCAAATGAGCATCAATGCCTTTGTTTAGTACCCTTTTTCCTACAAAAGATTCTGTGGAACTGGTGTGACTATTTGTCCTACAGCTGTGATAAAACAAGACAATTTAACATAAGTGGTCCATTTATATGTCAAAATTATATAGCAGTAGGCTACTTATTTTACTTACATAAATAAATTTGGCATAGGGTAGCCTCTACAACCAGCTTAAATCTGCCGTTACTTTTGTAGGGTTGACAAAAAGTTTGCTTTGTTGCTGTAGGTTTTTTGCTTTGTCTCTATTTATCTTCCTTTGGTAGTTCAAGACTAAGCCTGCAACTGATGCTTTGATACATAGTCATGAATGCTACTCCTACAACTTTGGATGCCAATCCGTTTGTTAAGTCTTTGGTATTTTCAAATCATCCTTTGTACATCTATCCATGTTCACCTTCAGATGAATCCTCCCATTCTCATGTTCTTAAAGAAAGCTCATCTGTTTTTCCTGTACATTCCTGTGTTTCTCAAGGTTTTAGTTTTTCACCAAATCAGGTGTTGATGTCTGTTGATTTACTTGTTGCTTGTATATTTTTTTCATTAAGTTTGTGACTTCATTCATTGCAACAAATCCTTAAACTTTTCTTACATAAGCATATCACTATGTTGTTTTAAATTTATGCAATTTTGAACTGCAAAATTGCTACATACATGAATACGGCTTTGGCATCTGTGGTATACCAGCTGTGATCTTTTTTTCTTGGTATTATGTGCATTTATGTATGAAAACTATGAAGAGAAATAGGAGATTTAAGAATTGAAGCCCTTGTGCTTCGATAACTATGTGTTTTATGAACCATCATGAATATGGTAGACTGTCAGAAACGTCCCCATAACCAGCCTTTTTTTTTGTAAAATCTCTTGGTATGAAATTGGTAAGATTTGTAGAAAACTTTTTATCATGGTGAAACCATCAAATAGAGTAAGATGTCTAAGAGAATACAACTGTAGATCATCTCTTTTGTTTAGATATGCTAATAAATTGTTAGCAGTAGACTGTTTTTCTGGACATGCATGCTCATGCTAAGTCTCAGGCAGCAATTCTCACAAAATTTTAATTGCACACCACCTATTTTTTCTGCTATTGCTGCAAGTTTTCAGAAAAACTTAATTTGCTCAAATGTACTTTCTAATGTGAAGGTTGCAACTGTTTTATCTACATAAGCTGGTGAGGCATAAACTCACTCATAGTGCATCAAAAATCATGTTCANACATGGCANAATGACTACAGTNTTTGGACTTGGTNGCCAACATGGCCAATGNTAATTCACTAAATTTGTTCAAAACAACAATTGTTCAACTTACTTAACCATGGGTAACATTNGATTAAGCAGGGTAATTCAATATAGCNAAGTGACTTGCTGTTTGTGATAGTTGCAATAAGAAAAGTCCATAAATTCATCTGACACTTNAGTTTTGTTTATGACTAGGAAGCTGTTTGGGTATCAGGTGAAAATCTTTTACATACCACAGGCTGAGAACCAGGCTAAAAGAGCCGTTTTCAAAAAACGCACTGAGACCAGTGTTTTTGGCCAATTTATATTTTTCAGTACAAAACAAATTTGTAAATAACATAGAACAGCATTTCCAAAGTTAAGAAATCCTGCTGTGTCCACGATGCATTTTCTTCTTTTTAAGCCAGTTCTTCAAATCACTGCTAGGCTGCACTAGATCTCGGCTGAAGTGTTGAGCTGCTATTCGATTGTCTCATCGTCCGTAATGTCAGGCCGTGCCGTCCATGGGGAGGTCAATGGATTGGACATTAGAAGACAAAATGGTCGACGGTTTATTCTTCTGCGCCACACTCACTGGCTGCAGAGGAGTCCATACTCTATCTGAACAAGCAGGAGTGGAAACGTCTGACACTGGTGCGGAGGTGGTTAAGCCAGACCCACGCTGTTCTTGGGAGGGTCAATCTAGGAGGGACTGTGCATCTGAATTTGAGGCACTGTACATTTGCACTTGGTGGACAGGTGAGCGCTGAGTGGAGCAGATGTCTAGGCTCCATTGCAAAGCATGCTAGAGATAGTGTTGCTCCATTGTGGCGAAGCTCAGCAGGTTGGATGTCCGCAAGGATAGGAAGGTTGTCCGCTGGTGTAGGATGAAGACATCCAGTCGCAATTCTCAAGGCGTTGTTGATGCTGGGGTCAATAGGTGGGAGTAAGCACTGCGGCACCAGACAAGAGCGAACCTTGCGGTTGAATGCACCAGGGCTATGGTGGCTGTTTGCAATGTTGTTGCTCCAGCACCCCAACCGGAGCCAGCAAGCTGTCTCAGGAGTCCGACGCATGGTGTCAGCTTCTTGCGAAGCGACTCAAGGCGTAAGCAATATGTGACACATGGTCCACATGATCATGGAGATGGTTGGCAATCGCAGCTTCACCCTCACCACCGGACACGACAAAAGAAGCAGGTTACGAACGACGCTTCAAGAACAGCACCACCATCTCCAGAAAGTATGCATATGCTGATGATCTAGCAATCATGCATGCTGATGGAGACTTGCAGGCAGTGGAAGGGGTGCTGACCAAGGACATGGCAACTGTAGGTGAATACCTCCAGAGTGGGAAGCTAAAGCTCAGCACTACAAAAACGGTGTCGGCAGCCTTCCATCTTAACAGCAAGGAAGCTAAACGTGAGCAAAAAGTCAAATACAACAACGAAACCTTGCCCTTCTGCTCCGAGCCCAAATACCTCTGAGTAACGTTGGACAGGTTGGTCATGTATCGCCGACACCTTAAGTCACTTTGCAAGAAGCTGACATAATGCGTCGTGCTCCTGCGGCGGCTTGCAGGCTCCGGCTGGGGTGCTGGAGCAACAATTCTGCGAATAGCCACCCTAGTCCTGGTTCATTCAACCGCAGAGTACTGCACACCTGTCTGGTGCCGCAGTGCTCATACCTGCCTCATTGACCCCGCCATCAACGACGCCTTGCGAATTGTATCTGGATGCCTGCGTTCTACACCAGCAGACAACCTTGGAATCCTTGCAGGCATCCAACCTGCTGAGCTTCGTCGCAATGGACCCACACTGTCACTTGCGTGCCGTGCCACGGACTCTGGACATCTGCTCCACTCAGCGCTCACTGTCCATAGAGTGCAGATGCACGGCGCCTCAAATCGAGACACCCATTTGTACCCACCGCACAACATCTCATCAGTTCATCTGACAACAGCAACATATGTGCGACACAGTGGGCGGATCACCAATGGAATGCAGAGCGGGTGGACGATCCCACACACCTCTGCATTTTCATCCCCGACACTGGCACCCCCCCAGAATGACCCTCCCAAGAAGAGCCTGGGTCTGGCTTGATCGCCTCCGCACCGGTGTTGGACGTTTCTGCTCCTGCTTGTGCAAATGGGGCATGGTCTCTGCTGCCTGTGAGTGTGGCGTAGAAGAACAAACCGTCAACCATGTTGTCCTCCAATTTTCAATCTATCGACCTCCCCATGGACTACATGGCCTGACGGTTCTGGACGATGAGACAACTGAATGGCTGCTCAACACCTGCCCCGAGATCTAGTGCGGCCTAGCAGTGGTTTGAACAACTAGCTCAAAAGAAGCAGTATGTGAGNGACCTGTCCAACATTAATCTGAGGTATTTGGGCTNGGGGCAGAAAGGCATTGTTTCATTGTTGTAGTTGACGTTTAGCTTCCTTGTTGTTAAGGTGGAAGGCTGCNGACACCCGTNTATGTAGTGCTGAGATTTAACTTCCAGGTCTGGAGGTATTCACCTACGATTGCCATNTCCTTGCTCAGCACCACTTCCACTGCCTGTCTGTCTCCATCAGCATGCATGATTGCTAGATCGTCAGCAAATGCATACATTTTATTACCAACCATCTCCATGATCATACAGACCATGTGTCTAATAGGTAGCAATCATACAGACCATGTGTCTATCAGGTAGCAGCTGGCATGTAAAGCCCTGGTGCCATGCAGTGTCATAAGCTGCTGTGAGATCGACAGACATAGCTCCAGCCTTCTTAGCTGAAAAGCTGCCCTCAATGTCCTGTGTCAGCAAGGTGACCTGGTCTACAATCAGCCTCTCATGTCGAAAGCCTGCTTGTTCCTGTGGGAGCAATGGGCCGATGATTGGTTTGACACGAGTGTAGATGAGTCTCTCGAGGAATTTAAAGGGGCACGCAACATAGCTATAGGGTGGTAGCTCTTTGGGTCCTCCAATGGCTTTTTCCAGCTTAGGGATTGCAACTATTATTGCTCTTCTCCAGATCTTTGGAGTTTTGAGTTAGCGTGATGCATGATAGTTTTTTATGACCTTCATACTAATTTGTTTAAAGATTTTTGAACTTGTAATCAAATGTCGCAAGTATTCTATGCCTTTGTAGAAGTGCTGTAATAGTTCAGGGTTACCATATCTGATGAGGCACAATTCCTGGCAGATTTATGTTTATCACTTTGACCAATTTTTAAGATGAAAACAATTTTATTATGGTATAAATTCCGGATGCATCCAAAGCACATTGCAACCGACACTTTCCTGTTAGAGTAGGATAAATCCAGAACAAAAGGAAAACAGCAAAAATTGTTGCATTTTACTAAACTAAATGCCACTTTAGACTGTATACCATAATTATTCTAGTCAAAATACTGCACAAGTACTGGAAACAACTCTAATCCATCATGATTGCTGCCATATGTAGCAATTGCCCAAAATTCAATATCATTTTCTTCAAAACTTTCCATGGCAGCATCAATCAAATACGGTGCAAGTACAGATGTAATAATGGCTTCTGTCTTAGTTCGGGCACAGGAAAACTTTTTTGCGAAATCAGAATCATGGAACATTTTTTACAGCAAAGAGGATGAACAATCCATGGATTAAAAGCTATTGTGATGCTTAACTATGTGAAAAGCATAAGCGTCCTTGGCAGCAGTAACTTCATCTTCTATTTTACATCTGTTGTAATAAAGTAATTCGTCACTTTATTTGATGAGGTAGCTCCACTTACTGCTTTGCAGTGTTTATCAGAACTGAGATGTGGTTTTAAATCCGTGATACTTTTGTATGAAACAGAGATGTATGTTCCTTTTTTACAAACTAAGCATTCTGCTTCCCATTCATTTCTACTTTTCTGGAAGCATCAATGTTTTGCCTTCATCTTGTCAGTAAATTTACATTTTCACTTAGCCATTTCTAACAGTAAAAAATTACAAAGTTTAATCATTAGCACTAAATAATTCTTACTGTAAAAACATTGCAGTTAGATTTCATAAAAGACATTATTCAAAAATCCTGGACATTTAAGCACTTTTTAACATTTCTCCCTGATCCCTGATGCACATTTTGCTACAAAAATCCTGGACATGTCGGGAAAAACCTGATGTATGGCAAACCTATTGCAGTTAGTATGCTGCAAAAAGTGATACATATTATTTGTGTTTATTCGTAAGACATGGCCAAATCTAGTTTTCGAAACATATGTAAATGATTGCTGTTAGGCATCCTGATATAAGGTGACTGAAGAGCAGTATATTCATCTGCTTTGTCTAAGACAAAACAATGTGAAAACTGAAAAGTTACAATAACATCTCTGGAATTTTTCAGCATGCTGGAGAAAAATCAGCAGTTTGGCATGAACACCACGCCACAATGTCTCCAAGTCAGAATATAGTTCCGCCAACCAACTTCAGCTCAGGATATGTTGGTGCTGGTCAGTTTATTGTAAAAAGTGTTTGTTATATATATGTACCTGGTGTGTACTGTATGCTGATCACCACCACCAGTAAGTAGATGTTGAATTTGTTGACATTATTAATTAATAGATCAAAGTGCAAAACCAAGTAGTAAGGTGCAGTGAAGTCATTTGTTACATTTGATATTTATTTGCATGTAGATCACATCATAATATATATATTGCTCTGTGCTATTGTTATGGTCCTTGAACATCCCTTTTGTCAGGGCATGTTGTTTGTTCAAGAGTGTCTGTCACTCTTGAGTTATGTCTGGTGCCCACCACTTGTTCCTAAACATGCTACTGGATTTAGGTTTACTACTGAGTTTACAACGCCTCATAATGTCTGAATAGGTGGACTAGTGAATATTGTTACACCAAGTGTAAATACTATTATGGGGCAAATGACCGAACTGTCTTAGTGAAAAAAATACGGACAGATATGTTAGAAAAAGTTGTTTGGAATTTTACACATTTAAGAAAAGGTTGATCTTGGATCCCTTGTTTGCATTTCAATTCATGCTACAGAAAACAAGTGGTTATCACTAATTCCTACCAAGTGAGTAGTTACCAGTTCCACTAATTCTCATCAAGTGGGAACGTAAAATTATTACGAACAAGGCCAAAACTTCGCAAAAATCGCATCAGCCATAATGTAAAAATCAAGCTTTAAAAATGTCACATTACCAGCTACTTTCTTTCATATTGTGTTATGTGGTTTGTGTATTTTTTTTGTTTGATCTAGGGCAGGGTTCTCCAACCTCTTGTCAGGGAGCCACATAAGCTATTACACAACAGTTTGAAGGCCGGACATCTTACATAATGTGCAGGGGCAGATCCAGCCAGCAAGGTTAGGGGGGCAATTTCAGAAATATTTGGTAGTCAATCTCATAATGGCTTCGCTACTGTAAGAGAGGTGAAGTATGCTTCACAACACTGCTGTGACAAAACAATGGCTGACAAAATGGTCTTATTGTGAATGTTGTTTTCAAATTATACAAAATCATGGTGAATAAAGTTACTTTTCAAGGTTTGAGGGGGCGATCAGCAACTCCCTTGATCTGCCCCTGGTCATGTGATTGCTTTGGGATATGTTATATTCTACCAAATCAACAAGTTTTTCAGAAATACATTAATGTTTCATTATTGGGCAAACTATCTGTGGCTGGGATGAAAATGGCTTATCAGGCAGGATTTGGCCCATGGGGTGTAGTTTGGAGACTCAGGATCTAGGACCATCATGTATTAAGACTACTCCTTAATTACTTTGTACCTAATGTGACCCTATTTTAACATGCATCAATTCAGTTTCAAAACACTCTTTTTCAACTGCGCTAGCAAGGTTGATCATTGACCAATTTAGTAGACTCTGCACTTAACATTAAAAGATTTGCCAATCTGTTTCCTGTAATTCAACTACTCTAGCAGTTGTTTGTATGTAAGCTAAAATCAGCAGTATCCTTATCACACAGTTTCTCTATTTCAGGCAATAACACTGCTGGAACACCCGAATTTCTTCATCCAAGAAATACGCATGCTTTGCAGTGGCTCATGTCTCCACCAGTTGGTGGAAATGACCCCAATGTTATGACCTATACACCTTATGCAACTCCTCTTCAATCACCTATCACTGCAGTAAGCAAAAAACTTCTCACACCGGGTGACTTTATTATTCCTTCCACCACACTAACACCTTTGCACTCGAGTGAAGTTTTAGGAGACTGCTTCCAAACAAGTATGTGTGCTATTGGATCATGTGTAAGGAATTGTCATGCAAATTCCAGACCACACAGCTGTGTAAGAAGTGCTCAAACAACTGTGACATTTTCAGAGAAACTACCAGTGGTGTCATCGGTGGTTACAGATGCACAAGCTGCTACTTCACACTGTGCAAGATGTTGTGTTTCTTGCAATGCTGTTTCAGACTCTGAGTGTAGCAATGCAACTTTGCTATGCGACAGTAGTNTGCCAGTTGGATCTATGCCAACCTGTTCATTGTCAGACAGTGTGTCAACTGGGTCACCTTCTGTTGATTCTGGGATACAAAGTCAATCAAACTGTTGTAAGATGTCTACGAACCTGAAAAAAATTGGTGGCACTGTTGAGTTTTTTGAGCACGTATTTCTACTCAGTAAACACTGTGACAGTGTCGTTGAGTTTGAACAAGCACTGCGTGATTCATTTCCACAATTTGCATGCACAGCTATGTTACGTCTCCTTTTGGAGTTTACGATGTCACAGCACTTTGATGTCAAGCACTTGTCTCGGCAGGTTCGTAGTGGTTTGCGTTTGGTCCCCCACTGATTAATCGTAGTTTTAGTATGTGTAGTATCAAGTTAAGCGGCTTTTACCAAATTATCTAGGGGAAGAAAACAAGTATTTAATTGCCATGCGATAGGCTTTCTGGAAATTGAATTTAATCTAGGTTTCTATTACAAAGATCAGCTGATTTGTTGTGATGTATCTAGATAATCTGCTTTACTGAAGGACTAACATATACTATCTGTACGCTCGCATACGAAATGTCGTAGTGGACCTAACGTATCATGCTGATATGTCATTGTGTGTAAGTTTTTATGTGTGCGCGCCCATTTGAGTGTAATCGTAATGTACATGCTCAAATTTAGAATACGAAAACAAGTGATGTAAATTAATTTTTTCAATTATTTTCGGGAGATTTGAATGGCATATCAATACTGTTTAACAAAGTTGGCCACCTGCCTGCAATCAAGAGTTTCGGCTTAGTCGTGGGTGTCCCTACAAATTTAACCGTAAACTTGTCGGAAAAACATGCTGATTCACTCGGTTCCATGACTATTGAGACCAAATCATTTGAGACCACAACATTTGAGACAATTTTCATTTTAGACCTATTCATTTGAGACCACGATCATTTGAGACCATGATCATTTAAGACCACGTTCTTTTGAGACCTGTTCATTTGAGACTTTCATTTGGGACCACGTTCAGTGGAGACAACATTCATTTGAGATCACATTCATTTTACGCCACATTAAAGTGAAGTTGTTTTGATGTACTGTGAATCACATTTTTATCATCTTCCACTACTTTGCCGGAGACATGAAGTTTTGCAAGATGACTCTTCATTTGAAGTTTTGCAAGATTACGCCCTTCCGTGTACAAGTTGATTCACGCTGCGTTGTAAGTGCACTCGCACTTTGAAACACCGCAGAGGCCAGCAAACTCTTCATACCTCGGACTTGGAAGGAAGCGTTGCACCTCTGAAATGCCATTTTGTTAGACCAAGTCAAAGAAGTGTGTGTTTTGCGTTTCTGTCCATTTCCTTTATCGAGGCACCGCAATAGTTTCAGTTTTTAAGTGAGAAGTCAAAGACGAGAAAAGAAAAATGTCTTTTTGCGTTGGTCGAAACAATCACAAGAGAACGAGTCTTACATATTGAATGTGTTCTCAAATGAACGGGTCTCAACTCAACAAGTCTCAGATGAATGCGAAGTGAATGTGGTCTCACATGAATGTGGTCTCGAACGAACGAGCCGCAAACCTACAGGTCTCAAATGATGTGGTCTCAATTATCTGCACACCGATTCACTATGCTGTGTGTAAGCGGTTTTGAATGACCAATTTTTGGCATATGCAGCTGACACCAGGCTAAAAATAATAGGAGTGCAACCTAGGCGCAATCGACTTTTCCACATTCGACTTTTTCCAAATGCAATGTTTAGATTGCTGATGCAGTTAGATCGGAGATGACAAATTGCGTGGCTGATGAAGATAAAACGAAGATGTATCCCATTGGAGTTTTTTGGGATATCGAGAACTGCTGTGTTCCTACTGGAAAATCCGCGGCAGCGATCGCAGAAAAAATCAGGCAAACTTTCTTCCGTGGTATGTGCTGCAGTTTTGTGCTTACATTCATTTATTCCCTGCCTACGTTTCGTATTTCCACACGACAATTTTTTCTAGGCAGTAACGTAGCGTTTGTTTAGTGTGGGTAGCAGCGTTATTTTCTTGGAAAAATTGAAAAAATCCCAACTTTTCGCAGTTTCCTCTTATGCCGCTCGCTAAAGATTGTCGTTAACATCGCTGATGGCACTCATGTTGGGAATGCCACTTTGTATAGCTGATATCGCTGGAATCCAAGTTATCACTAGTGTGACAACAGGCATCCATCTATATACTAGTGGTTCTTAACCTTTTTTCTAGTACCCTTCCCTTCAGTAATTCTCCTTTGCTTCAAGCCCCCTGACTTTAAGTAAGCTGTAAAAACAAATGTATTCAATGGTAAATTTATTGATCAAACTTACTGTTTTGTAGGGCGCGTAAGGGCTCGCGTCTCCCTGGAAACTTCTTGATGCTCCCTGGGGAGGAGCGCCCCCTGGTTAGGAACCACTGATCTACATACTTTATGGCCAGATCTAGCGGTGATTAAGAAATTCCTGCGAAATTTATGATAAATCCAGTGAAGGTAGACTAATCGCTGCCCTGGAAGTGCAGCTTGAATGCATCAGGTGTGAAATGAATTTCGTTGACCGGCTTCGAGTCGGCAGACTCAGCAATAGGTCCAAACTATGAATGTATCATCGTCAACACGCACTGCGTGAATCAAACTTGCTTTGGTCGCGGTTTCTGTTTGTCATATGTTTCATAATTAACATGCTTGTATTTCAGGTTAAAAATCTGTCGTTGTTTTAGCTTTTTACAAGAACTCTTAGCAATATTTTTTGCATTTCAAAGTGCTGGAGTGCTTTCTTAGAANCAAGCTGAATGNTTTTGTAGTTTCACGCACATCTGAATTCTTCTGAGGTCGATTGCAAGACTAAATTTTGTTCTATGCGATGTTCTAAATTGATAAAATCGTGCGTGCATAAACGCTGGCCAAATTTTAATCCGTGGTGTGTTTGCCGTGGAGGCGTTTAACGCCGTGCTTCTCGCAATTTCAGATCATGCTGAAGCAGAGTTCATGGCCGTCTGCGATATCAATAAAGAAAGTCGTCAGGTTATTCAGGATTTGAACAATGCTCAGGTATTTGGTTTTCATCCTTGTTAAAATACGGGTAGGGAACTGTATTGATTACTTGAAGTGATACTTGATGCGCACGCTTTGACTCAACATTCAGCACCGGGGAGCGCGGAGCAACATTCAGCACCGCGGAGCGTGTAAAATCCTGCTCATGTTGGTCATTAGCAGTGTTCCCTCTTAGAAAATTTTGCACTGAGAAAATGCTTGTATTAGTGCGCATGCACTTGCGCAACCATGCAAACACACAAACAGTGAAGCGTTTCATGCATCACAAGAGCTATGCGATATATAGACCATATTAAAATTTGGAATGCTAGAAGTGCGCGAGAATGAGATTCCACTGCGCACTGCGCAAATGGTCTGGTGGTACTGCGCATTTGCGCACCTTAGAGGGAACACTGGTCACCAGCAACGTTGCGTATTTGCAAAATGGGCGCAGAAGGCAGAAAAACTACGGTAAGTACCGGACGTGCAAACCTAATACTATGCGCTAGAACCTCAAGTATGCTCCAGTTGCTGTGGCTGCTTACAAAAGGCAAAATTGAAGACAGCTGGCACTGATAAAGCTCTTGATTTATTTTTCTGGAGAAGTCCATCGAAACACATTGCTGTTTTGCCATATGCGTTGGCGGTTATCACAAATAGCTCTTTGTTTACAGTGCTTGAAGCGTTCTGATTTTATAATTACTGGAGAAGCGTGATCTTAATGAAAAGATGTTTTGATTCCTGATGAAAGAATATGTTGCGGAATTAGAGAGGCTTACTGCCGTTGTGCTCAGTTCCAACAGTGCCACTCCTAGTGTTTTCCCACTAGATCTAGTGTTTTTTATGGCTATCTAGTTTTTTTTATGAGTGAGCTGAATTTAATGAAATACACCATTTTGTGTAATTGTAACAGTAATTGAGACCTTTTGATTTAGTGCAATTATAATTTGCTAAATGTTCTACTTCATTAAATTTTAAATTACACAAGACAATATAATATGTTTTGATCTGCGACCGCTGCGAAGTTACTTGGCCATCTGTCAAAAGTTTCAGTAACCTGTACAAACACACAAATGTTGCTGCTTTCTCCCGTTTTCTTTCTCTCTGGTTTATAGTGAGTTGCACATGTCTATGGTTGGCATTGCAACGCATTTTCTGGGCATTTTCACTGTGTGTAAGTTTGATTTTGTAATCTAGTGTTTTTTTCTGAAGTGTTTTTTTTTTATCATGAAATCTAGTACTTTTCTGTAAGAACAGAGTGGCAACACTGCTCAGTTCACCAAGCTGCGAAAATCTCTGTTTGAGAACGCATGCTGCATTCGCAAATCGCAATTTCAACGACGTAGCACACCTGTATCTAACGCGTGTAGTGAACGAATTGGGAACTGGCAAGCACTGCTGTCTTATCGTCATTTACTTTCGAAGGTCAACGTCATCCATGTAAATGCGACTGCCAAAAATGCTGCTGACGACAAACTGCGACAGAGCATCCGAAGATACGCTCAAACTCACAGCGCTCCTGCAACTGTGATTCTTGTGACAGGTAATGGTTTGATCTCGCTTCATAGTTCGATTTCAAACAGCGTCTGGAATGCTTCACAGCCAAATAAGTCTGATGACCAGCTTTAGCGCATCTCCGACGCCTACGTATGTTTTTTTTCCCTCATCTGAGTTCATAGACTGGTAACGCACATGGCTTTAACTGCAGTTATCGATAGTGCATTCACATTTACAAATAATCCCTGAGAAATGTGTAGCATGCATGCGGCTCAGCTACTCTGTGCATGAATGTTCAGTGAAGAAAAATTAATGGCTCGAGTTCAGTTCTGTCCAACGCAACGCTACAAAGTCATCAGAAGTCATAACTTGAGCGAAAGTGTGCAATCGTGTGGGAATGCCTCTGCTTACAATCTTTACGCTTAATAGTAAACTTTTTTCAAAAGATCTCAAGTTTTTACAGCATGTGTAGAAACAACTCAAACTCACTTCAATAGTAAAGGCGTTTTGTGTGTTGGAGTGTACTTGAGCACAGTCGAACAAAACTGTATAGCAAGGATGGAGAACCTGCCGACTGCGTGAATGAACAATTCAAATGGTCTGTGCATCAGCAAATGTATTACCGTAATTACAATACAACATGCGCCAGAACGAAGCTCTATGATAAGCAGAAGTTTAGACAATTAGTCAAGAGAAGTCTTCGGCGCTCCTAATAGTTTTCTATCCTTTTTTTCCTCTGGAAGATTAAGTTAAGAGTTTTTGCATAAAATTAATTTTTTTGCGGTCCGCCAGCGATATTCCACGTTTCATGCGGTTTGTGAGAGATTTATATGAAGAAGCACCAGCTGCAGTACAGATTTTAAAAGTGCCACAAGTTCAAAAGGGAGGTTTTTCGTGTGGGGCCAAAGGATATCGGCTATCACCAGTATCGGAAGAGATAGTCGAGAATGTTTTGAAAGTATTTGTTTGGAACCCCAGCACGTTCATAAGAACACACGTTTGAATTCCTCGTATAGATAAATCTTGTTCCATTTATCAAGTCTGTTTAAAATATTTTGTGGTTACTCAGGTATATACATCTCAAGTGACAACAATTTCGTGGAACATTCCGTACAATTAATTTACTGGAGTATGCGAAACATCTATTACTTGTGTAATGCAAGTCTGCAATCCAATCTGTGCGCTTTGCGATGTTGTTACGGAGGCTGGTGACTGGTTGCAAAGTACACCGGAAGCTCTGTCACAACAGATATTGCGCTTGATTAATTAATTTTCTGTGATGATAACTTTGCCCGAAAACCTGCGTGACCCTCAGGTCGCAGAAGAACAGAAAAACACAATTGCAATGCTGACTTTTTGTGGAAGTGAGCTACGACGTCTAGAGAGAACTGTGCAATTGAACCAGAACGAGAACATGGAACTGCATGTTTACATGGAGCTTCAGAACGGCTGGGTTGTGTGTTCTGTGCTGCGGTCCTGTTTTTTTTTTCGCTGAGACATGTTGGTCATTTGTATCATATTAGTATTGGAACATGCCGTAACACATTAGTCCATATTTCTGACAGAACTGACTTTTATGTTTTTCGATCATTAAAAAAATATCGGTCTATGACCGAAAAATAACCAAAAAACCCGCTGCGGTCTTTACGCGAGAGGCACTATCTTCACGAGAGTAAACCAATTTTTTGGTCGTTTTAGAGCTGCAGGTCTTCCAGTTTCAAATGACAAACGAAGATCAGTTTTCTGCGACAGCATTTACGTGGCACAGCAGTCATTAGCCCTTACCTTCGACAAAGCCCAGCTTGTCGGATGATAAAAGTGAAAAACGAATTAGGCAAGCAACACCAATCGTTTCCTTGCACAGACTACTTCAACATTTCAGCATACGTCAGGCAAAACGAAGGGATTATTACTTTAAACTGCACTGATCTACCCTGCAGATGCCTACTACAACACCCGGTTTTCGACAGTTAACACACGGCCTACTTAAGATATCTTAAGTAGGCCGTGGTTGACACACGATTAGATATCATTCCAGCAAACATGGTGGCCTGCGGTACTTGCTTTGGGCAAACCAACATCAGGCAATTAGCCTAGCTGGCCATTAAATTTTTGTGTAAATTTCAACAGCATTATTGAACGGACAATACTGACATTGGAATTATATGCACGCTGCAACTTGATTACGTTCTTCGACCTGTAACTCACCTTGTTGATACTATTCAAAACTAAATAACGCACTGTATTGAAGCAGTGGTCTAGCCTTTAGCGGACTACAGTCCAACCGATCATGTTATGTAGCCTACACAGTATTTCACTGCACTCCACACAGAGGTTTAATGTGGTTGTTACTGCAATTTGGATTGCCAAACTTAGATAAAACAAACACGATGTTCCATTTCAAAACATCAGACGCGATTTAAATTAGTTCTTGCATCATCCAACGAAAAGCAGGCGTTGAAGGGACTACCAAAGCTACGGAACTTTGCGAACACACTTTTACCTAGGCCCTCCTAGGGAAGAAACCACGGCCTTCCTCTCTTTCTAGGAGGCCTTGCTTTTACCAGCAAGCTCACTTGCGAACCAAGCAACTCCGAGCATACTGTGCTCACTTTCCCGAAAGCTCACTCGACCACTCAAGCGTTTGGTGATTCAGCAGAAATCGTGTTAAGTGACCTGAAAAGTGAGCTAATGAGCTCATATAAAGCGTCATGCAAAAAGCGGCCTGTTTGCGTTACGAAGTTCATTGGCTGATTTGCTGCAGCAAAAGTGAAGTTTTTGTACACGTACGCAAAAGAATGAATAAAAAGTAGCGAAAGTAAGTGTGGACATAACAGTAGTTACGAAAGAGTTTGTATACCGACAGCGATATCGTAACAGAAAAGTCAATCCAGTCAAGCAATGTAATCGTTTTTCCTTTAAAGTGTCCAGACCCTCATAGGGGTCTGCAAAATTTTACTATGTCATTCAACACGTTTATTTTTCTGCCCAGTCAACTGTGGTGGCTGCGGATTTGCGTTTCTCAAATCTTGGAAGCTTCTCAGTTGTTTTTCTTATGGGCCAATTCAAGTGTTCCATTAAAACTAAGGGAAATATATGATGCTGGTGCTGCAATTTGCGTGAGTTTGCTCTAGTGTCGAAATTTTGAAAAGACACCTGCAACATCAAAACAGCAGGTTCTGAACAAGTGCCTCAACTTAATAAGGTTAAATCCTCAAATGATTAGTAGAGAGGACATATGTTAGTCAGTGGGGGATCCAGAACACGAATTTGGGAGGTCAGTCATATAGGGGGGTGAAAAAGTTTTCACTTCTTCATATACCCCAAATTCTCTCTGACAATTGTTGGATATCATGCAAAAGTGGTTACTTTTTGTAGGCCAAGAAAGCGGCTATTTTTGTTGGTTGAACTGAGCGATCTTTCAGGGGATCACTATGGTTTTAAAAATGGAATAAATAGTTAAATGATAATCACCTTCCAGACTAAGGTTGTGCAGATACATGCACGTGGAAAGCATATTTATTGTTGAAATGACAATTCTAAAACAAAAAATTGAACGAACGGCATTTGCTATCACATTGCGTGCACTTGAGGTAGCTTTGCTGACTATCGTCTATCTCATAATGCATGGCAGATTCACACTTGGCCCAAAAGCATATTACCCTAAAATACATTTCACGTCACTAATAACGGTAGAATTTCAATCAAGTGTTTAATACCATTTTACATGTTTGGACATCGTACTCGTGATATGAAGAAAAAAACATCAATCCCACTAGTTTAGGTTTTAAAAAAAATTGTAACACTGTTCAATAGAAGAAGACACCGACAACCCAATGTCTAATAATAATTTGCATTACATACATAATCCAAACCTTTTTCCTTGTGCCATGTCTGTCTAGAGACATTTTATCATTTTTTCAGAACTTAAAAGTTTTAGCTATTTGTTGATGTTAATTGTTTATCTGTTTTAATTTAAGTGAGTTAAATAGCAAACAAGCTGAGTATTGGCTGCGGACTTGGCAGACTACATACGATTTGTCATTTCGTTATCTTAGGTAACTTTATGAGTCACAACGTAAATGTCTACTGCAACAGAAATACTTTTGGTATTTCTTGATATACATTAAAAACC
>JGI24021J15306_10002026_pt1 | contig 21138 bp, 15 predicted proteins | sample Ectturendosymbi1_FD_15306 | JGI IMG/M metagenome (IMG submission 15306)
CCTGTGGACTGGTCATTGACTTGTATTTTCTTCCATTTAGTGCCATCCTTTGCAGTCAACACTACACCATCGTTCTCATCAGTTTCCAAATAACTTTGCAAACCGCTCGTGGTTGGATCTCGGTTACCTTCCACAAAAAAATAAACGCAAGTTGGAAAACACAGAAATAGAGACATGACAACACCATCCGCATCACAAAGCTGCTGTTCTGTCTTGCGACTCGTCTTCACTAGAAGAGCTAGTTTCATCTGCAGCTGGAATGAAATTATCATCTGCATCATTGTTGCTTTCGTCCCGATTGCCATACATATCATCAGGAATATCAGTTAGCAAAGATAAAACTTCTCTTGAAATGAGACCTCGACTTGTAGACATACACATATGCCGACTGTTTCAAGTTGCAAACTAAAGGGCAGCTTTGATTTGACTGTACTTGCAATCAGAACCACGCGGAGCAAGTCAAAACAAAGGTGATAATTCACTGACTAGGGCATTGTTGACACAAAATGCCTCAACAAAACGAAATATTCTATGCCACTGATAAGAAAATGATAAAGCTTTTGAAAAGACACTTGACAGCAATTAAGACTTCAAGCTGATTTAAAAGCACAATCGGCTTTGTAAATTGAATTTACGCTACAAAGCACAAAAACACTATCATTGCCTGTAGTTCACGAAATACTTTTTAGGCATTTCTATACAGAGAGTCAAAAATGACTCCTCCAGGCATTCGAGGTAAATATTTAAAAAATCAAATTTAAAGTTGACATAAACGCACACCATCCCAACTGGCTATTAGGCCCTAGGCATGATGAAAAGTCACGGGAGGATTTTCCCTGGAAACAAGCAGGTGAAAAGATCGCACATGCAAAGTGCCCGAAGGAGTCATTTTGACTCCATTGGGCATTCTGGTGTTAAGGTGTCCATGTTTGCTTGAGGGTGTCCAAGTTGGAGACGAACGCCAGTTCCTTGGAAGTTGTTTATGGTAGTCGTGGCTGCGCGAGGGACCCGCACACGCACTTGGCCATCGACACGTCCACCGCGGCTTGGTGCACTAAAACGAATGATTCGCATGAAGTTTGTTGCAGCGGATTGAGGTTTACCTAGTTCAGGGCTGGCCAAACTACGGCCCGCAGGCTGCATCCGGCCGGCAGACCAGTTTAATCCGGCCCGCTAAATACATTGAACATTTTTTCAAGCACCAGTTTTCCGACTGTGGGCAGTAGTGCAACAGCATTGACTTGTGCCTGTCACGTAAGGCGCATTGCACCCAGCCCTCCAGTGGCCAGGCAGTCGCGAATTCGACCCTCGGGCCAAGACGTTTGGCCACCCGGACCTAGTCTGTCAAGGCCCGCTTCTTAAGTGCCTGCCCACCAGGCACTGGCCTCATCCGCCGACAGAAGTAATTGCTGGTAACATCAGGTGCGTCCATTAGCTTCAGGAATTACTAGGAAATCCTAGCTTTCCATCTGAGTTCACCACTACACCACGTTGAGGAATCTCCATACAGATGGGGACTCAGCAAGCAGAATCCCTGGACACACCGATTTCGTAAAAGCAAAAAATCATGCATTGCTGAAAGCATGTGACGTGTGCTCAAACAGAAAAAATGTGCATATTTAATGTCGCCGAGGTAGTGTTTTTCAAGGCAATAAAGTTTTTCTTAATCAAGTTTCTTGAAAAACGATTTCGTTTTTTTTTGGTAATGAAATAAGTGAATAGAAATAGAAGAAGCTACAAGCAGCGCTGCAACACTTAGCTTATATTATCCTTTTTATCGATAATTATTATCAGCAATATTCGCGTTAATGGGACCATAAATGGCATTATGAATGTGTATCAGCTACTTTTCTTATTGTTGTTCACAATATATTAGTTTTCCTATAAATCGACTTTGACTTACATAACACTCACGAGAATTTAACTCAAGTAACGAGCCATAATAACAGGAAATATTCGGCAAGAGGAAGTTTCGTTGTCTCTGACGTAATTCATAAACGCATTAGCAGCGCGTAGTCACGGTGATGCTAAATAATATCTTCTTTATTTCCTTGTAGGCAGTGGTTATACAGTTAGGTGGTGGTTGTTTCACCGTATGATTGACTTCGTCAGTAAAGCTAATCGTAATGAAAAAGTATTTACTGCTGATCGTCATAAACCTGATGAAATGCAGTATCGGAACTGGTAAGTACAGTCCATCTTAAACTTTTCCCATAAGCTCAATACTTTAATTTAGGGTGTTGACAGAAGTAATTGTAGCAGATGAGTGAAGCTTCTAACTAAACTGCTCCCCGCGGTGCGTGAAAAGAAGGCGTGAGCAATTCCGTTCATTTATTTCTATTGTACAGCGCAATCCACAAGCACCACTTCGTAGCATGTAGAACTATCGACTGATTTTCAAAATAACTTTTAATAGTTTTGACAGATAATTGTCTACGCTGTAAGCGTCGTACGCTGCCAGCTTTGTGTTGCATGCAACGATCTGTAGTCTCTGAAAATGTTTTTAAGGGTACTGCTAACTAAGCTTGCGCAGAGGGTAAAGTCGTGTTCAACTAAGACTTTCGATCATTTACAAATTGTTGACACCCATAAGAGTGGTTCAAGGATTCTTTATCCAAAGTTTGCTCTTCTCGTTGCGCAACCAAACTCTTCATTTACGTCAACTTAAGCGTCACATTTTCAATTTCGAGCATTTTCAAGGTAAACATTTTGATGTTTTTCTAACCACTTTGCTTTTGGTAAAATCATAACTTTAAAAATCTGTGATAGAGTACTGTACTTTTGTAGTGACAAGATGAAAGTTTGTCCACCATTGGTGCTGAAACAAAGTACAGTAGAACTCGTCTAATTCGTCATCGTTTAATTCGTCAATTCGCTTATATCGTTACTTTTTCGTCGGTCCCGTAGGAGTTCCTATCTTTTGTGAACATTTCTGTTCGTCTAATTCGCCATCGTGTAATTCGTCAATTCGCTCAATTCGTCACCTCTTTCTGTCCCTGAAAAGCGTTTTGTTCGGCTAATACGTCATTTGCAGTTTCGCTTTTGATGTCTAACCAGCTAGTACGCGTGGGAATTCAANCAAATTAAGGATCTTTATCTNGGAATTGTTGCACCTCTCAATTTGTTTATCGAATTTATGCACGAGGTGCGAAGCGCGACCCGACTCCCCATTGAAAGAACGCGGGAAGTCATTGCAATTTATTAAAGATTTAAAAGGTGCTAGATTAAATAGAGGAGTCCGGATAGAGTAAAGGAATCAATTGCTGTATTCAACCATAACGTTATGAACTTGTATTTTACTGCAAATAAGAGCACTATGCATACGAGTTACTATGATGAAGTATACGAGCTTCTATGATAGAGTTTTCACCTGTTTGCATAATTCGTCACTTCGCTTAATTCGTCACTATTTTATAATCCCCTTCGTGACGAATCAGGAAAATTCTGCTGTGTTTGTAATTATTGAAATATCGATCATCAATGCATTGCAGTACAAACGCCTAAATCTCCATGTGCTATAAGAATTTGATTTAATTACTTCTTACTTTAGAGAACTTAACTTCAGTAGAATTCAAAATACCTCAGTTGGTTTTAATTTTTGAAAGCATCGCATGCCACACCTGCTATTCAACTACATCACATCCTCGGTGTGAGTTTGTTCTGTAATGAAGACGTTTTTGGTTTTCGTCGTTCAGTAAGATAGTAATAGAATACCTCAGCTCTATGCTGACACGTAGGTGTAGGAGCAGGCAAACTTTTGGGGGTGCGAAGGATTTTTGCCCGAATTTCCCCAAACTTGCCCGAAAAAAATTCTAAAGAAAATAACCACCAAATAAACGACTGCATTTCACTTCATGCTGCGCGCATTTTTTCAAATCAAAGCACTTCAAGCATTTTTTCCCAAATTTCCACTGAGAAAGAAAGATCAAAAATGTTAAGCAATTTAAAGCTAGATGAGGATGCTTCTGTCAATGTTTAAAAAGTCATTATGAAACGAAAATTTAACACAGGGGAATGACTGTAAGCAATACCTTACGATTTCTGAAGCTGCAACTATGAAGACGCATCGCGTCACATGCCAAAATAGCGCAGTCAGGAAGTGCATCATAAAATGCGGCTACGCACAAGCAACACGAAAGTGAACCTTATCGAACCGGGTATCTCTTTTGTTGCTTCCCCGCTGCACTAGCGGACTCGACGTTCTTTCCGTTGTGTGTTCGAATCTCCCATAAAATGCCTCAGCTAAACAACGCATTAAACCGAATCAAAATAGGAAGTAAATCATATTAAGCGAAGAAGCATTGCGTTTCTAGAGCAGTTTCCTTGCGTTCATCTTCTGGACTTGATTTAACCAAAATCCTGCAAAAGTTGGTAATCTGACGTACAATTAGCATGTCTTTCAAACCTTTGCCAAGATGACAACAAATGCAAAAACGCATTGATACTTACTGGTTTTGGTGCATCGCAATAACGAAGAAGTGCAAGCCGGTGGAAATTAGAATGAATATAATCAGTAGACTATTTCAAACTGTGAAAGGAAGAAGTGTTATCGAAACATACAGAAAATGTTTCAGCGAGAGGTTGACAACAACACGGCTGTGAAAGACCAAAAGGAATTTTTTTTTATTACCAAGGAGCAAATATTTTGTTGTTTCATCAGCACGGGAAGTTTTTGCGAACCAAGATTCTCTTTTCGTTTTGTTCAATGATCGCTTGGATGCTGACGCTGCAACAAAGAAATGCAGGTCTTTGGGAGGACATCTAGCAACAGTTCCCGACAATGACGTCAGAGAAAAATTTCTTAGTGCTCTTCGAAAAGAATACTCTCCATCAGGTAAATTTGAATCAAAATTATGCACTACTTAAAACTTTTTTTCTGCCTTAGATGTCACGTTAACCTTTTCGTACGAAGGAATCAATTTGAGAGAATAAACGGTCATTTATTTCCCTTTCCTTCTGTGTTAATTAAATAGCTTTTGTCAATAGACTGAACCCTGGCCACGCCATGCTGACAAAAGAGTTTACGTTTCGAAAGTCTCATTGGAATTTGTTTCAGTCCCGGGGTCTCGGGTAACTTTGGTGAGATTGGCCCCTTGAAACAAAGCTCAAGCCCTTTGAAAAAATTGAAGTATGAAACATTATAAATCAGTTGAGTTTGTCACATTTCAGAATGTCAAGTCCCCCTGCACAAACATAAACTCCTCCTACTGAAGATTTTCTGGCGAAGGTTCTGATTTGTTTGGCTGTATCATAACATGTAGCGTATAAGACCAGCTGCAACTATAGTTGGACAGTTCGTGAAATACGTAAACGCAAAACTCAAATCTTTGTTTTAATATTTCGAGCAAGAAAAGTAAGACTTTCATGTTCATTCTGTTGGTATTAAAATATGATGACTTGAGGAATATATTGACCGCTGTATAACGAAGCGAGAGTGATGTATCGTAAATCATGCTGGAAATCACGTCATAATGTCAAAAGCACAGCCGACACTTTTGGAATTTTTTAAATGAAAACAACCGCACTTTGTAACTTAGCTTATTATCAGAGTGAAGTAACCCTATGATTTATTATTAGATTTTCGATCATTACAAGAAGCTGCACAACACCAGTAGACAGCTTGACAAACACTAGTAAACTCTAGATGTATAAATCTCAAGGGTAATGTGGAGTAAAAGTAAGGAGGGTCTGTCTGAATTGTACAGTTTCTGCGCAGAATCATTATCTTTTAGTACACATTAAAAATAATGAAGAAAACAAATTAAAAAAGCAGGCAAATCGAGTAATTCACTGAAGAGACAATGAATGCTTGTTGCGGAATCAGAAAAATATATGTGATTGCACCTTTGGCAAGAAAATATTTTGCTGAAAACGCACGTTACGATGTTGTTTCAGCAAAACAAAGACTTGATTAGATCTGAAAGAATACATCAGTAGTAAAGGGAGCCCCTTCGACAAAGATTTCCCAGTGGTATGGTGGTGGTTGTTTTTTGACCAAACACACAGAACAACACTTGAAAACAAACTTGCACGACTATTCTTTTATGCTTTGAGGCTGGCAACGCTTTAAGATAAACTTAAGGGTAACGAAACGGCGTGATATTATAAGAATGTTCGAATAAGTCTATTCTGGATCCTCCGTTTTCGACGGTGATCTCGTTCCTGCTAAAAACGCGAAGTCTGAAACAGCCAGGTTGTCTGAAAAAGTTGTGCTGTCTCGATTGCCACCAGGACAAATTCAAAGTTTGTCTCATACGTTGCAAATCCTATCAACCTCTGTTTTCTGTTGAACAGCAGAAGTACAATTTTATCAAACTGTGGGTGAGAGTTTGAGTTAAGTTGAGGTAAAATGCTATTCTTTCACTACAGTGTTGCGCAATTTTTCGATTTTGAAAATAACGAACGTAAAATCCTCTCATAAGCAACAACTTTATCACAATGGTTGAAAATCTATATTCCGTGGATGAAACGTTTTTCGTGCCGAGTTTTTTGAAGATCGTAAATTCAACTATGACTTTTCAGTCTTGCAACGGATATGGATCTTTCATGATTTTAAATATGCTTATCAATATCAAACGACAAACAGCCCCGTTGGCAATATGACAAGTGTTGAAGATCTCGGAGAGCCGGGATACTTTGATCTGTATAAATCGTAAGTATGATTATACAAACTCAGTAATCGATATTCTAAAGCACAAAGTTTATGCAAGGTGTGTAATACATTCCCTTGCGGCAGTATTTTTGTTTTTGGTATGTTAAGATGATCATGAAGTTTGCAAGGACTCATTGGTTTTTATACTTCAGGTCCAAAACTGGAGAAAGCGTTTTTTTTTGCAAATATAGTGTGGACAATAAGCATGGGCGAGTTACCCTTGGCAAACCCTGCACAACTGATGGAAGTAAGTAACACTCGGTGCGAAGCAACGTTAAAGCTACTTTGAACTTTAATTCGAATCTGTCTGGAGAGATTTGAAAATGTTCAAAGAACATAACAGCAAACCTTTCGAACAGACGTTGCAAGTGATGTCATGGCAAAGTTTATCTTTTCTGCTATATAAAGTTTCCTATAAATTAACTTAATGGCAAGTTTGACTCGTTAAAACCTGCTAAGTGTAACAGTAGGTTGAGCACCCGCCACCTACAGTGCGGTAGACTGGGTTTGATTCCAAGCAGGTTATAAAGACTTGAATACGGTATACCTGTGGCCCGTCCGCATATTTACAAAATGCAACCGTGTTAAAAAAACAAGTAGTTTTTTAGGAAAGCTAAGCCTAAAACCTAACCCTAACCCTAATCGTAACCTAATGCTAACCCCTAAACCTAACCTCTGAACTTGAAGTTAGGGAAAAAAGTGATCCCGTGAATTGAAACGTGCAAGCACAACTTCCAAAACGAAAGTAGCAAAGGTGAGAGTCGAACCGAAAACATTCGCCAAACCAAACCTCAAACATTCCGCTCGGCTAGAAAATCGGTGGCGATTGATTGACAAACTGAGCGTTTTATCGGAGTTGCTACTGTAGAAACAACTTGTTTTTCGAATACGGTTGTATTTTGTAAAGATGCGGCCCGTCGAGCCTCATGCCCTGCGAAAAATAGCTTTTGCTACTGGAGGTTTTCCCCAAGCTATTGCCATGGGTAGAGGGCAGGTTTAGAGAATTCACCACATTTACGCCACTTTCATAAACATCCTGCATTTGGAGTCCAAACAAGCGCCTAAATTGTTGAATCCACTTATTCTGTTCATAGGTTTCGTACTTTAAATATACGAAATTTTAAGATAAAACGAATGTATGGTTAAGTACTTAAAGAGTTTCGCAAGGTGCTGCCATTAACTTCCCACCAAACGCAGCATTCACTCTGAACGCAGCTGCGTGACCTTTGGCGAAAGCAAACAAAAATGGACGTCGCAGACCACACTCCGAAGGGATTTCAAATGAATGCTAAAGGTATCAGTGACATAAGTGTGTATCCAAGTAAATTTGTGGCTAAATGTCAACCACGTCAACAACTGTTTTTAGTAAATACAGATGAACGCAGTTCTTGCCATTCTAATGTGCACTGTTGGGAAAAAAGACAACATTGAAAAAAATTTCGCAGCATTAGCAAAGCGTCAGAATTTCTTTTCATAGATAAATATGCTACTTAGGTTCTTCAGAATAAACACGCTACTTTATTCTGAAGAACTTACGTGTTAACCTCTGCCACATGGTCCAAAATATTTCTTAACAAAAGAGCATGTTACCGGGTTTTCTTTGAGAGACGTCTTTGCTCACAAGCTCAACGAAAATATTCCAGAACAGCAACGACATTTCTCATATCTACGAGGCATTAGAGCAGATAAGAATCGTCTTAAAAAGCAAATAAGGTTTCCAGCTCATAAAAGCGCGTCTTCTTAGTACATACAAAAGATTTTGAATGTGCTGCGCATGATTCTAGCCAATGAAACATATAGTTGAATTGAAACAGTTGGCCAGATATTATAAGTTGTTAAAAGATTGTTAGTATCTGTTATTTGTGAACATAGTCTTACCACCTCTTCATATCGTTACCACGTTTTCGTGCGTTGATGCAGTCAGATTGTTTATATTCGTCCTTATTCTTTGAACACTACAATCGCATTCTACTTTGACTGACTGCTCCCCATTGCAGTGTTTGTTTGTTTGTTTGAGGGCGTGTCACGCCCTCAAACAATGCCGCAAACGCCGCAACGCATTGCCGCACGCCGCAACGTCATGCCGCAACGCATTCCTACTTTACCTGGCCTCGACCAGTTTATGAATTAGCGTCCTACTCTGCAATGCTGTACCAAGCGTTACAGTCTAGCGAAAATTGGTGTTAAGAAAGTGTCTGTAACCCAGTGATTCAGCCTCCAATGCCGTTGTAAAACTTTCTGTTTTGTCTGTTTTTCCAACCTGCATGTGCAGAAAGTGTGTGGTTGTACAGTACTATGGACTTCGTGTCTGCTAGAAAAATAAAAAAATTCAAAACAAAATAAAGAATATATTGGATGAATGTTTTTAAAGGTTGGATTTACCGATTTACACTGCACGCAGCCACACCGTCGTCTTCTCACCAAGTTGTTTACAGATATAAAACCAAAAACTTGTTTACAACGAAACTGTCCCTTGAAAACGTTGCATCTTCTCCTTACAGCTTGTCAACAGCACCAATACTGGCTGCCCCAGGTAATATTATTCCAATTGCTTCAAAATTATGATCAACAATTCTTTCGCCTACGTGAAATGCAGTGGTCAGACAGTGATTCTTCCCTGAACTGTTTGTATTTTTCTTCCCTGAATTATTCTTCCCTGAACAGTACATTTTTGCCCAATTTTTCGGATTTTTGCCCGAAAAGAAGTACTAGATTACTGCCAAACAGCAAAAAACAACAAATGTTATCATTAGTGTTTTCCAACACGATAAACTAGGCAGCGCGAAAGCCTTCAGGGGACATACAACTGTCACGTCACCTTTTCAAGGGAATACAGAAAACCAAAATGGAAATATATTCTGTTGCCAACAGCAAAATGGGTTTACGATCAACCATATATAACCACTGTATTTGATCCAAAAATATCATTACTGAACATTTTTAATGTTGAAAATAAGTTAATCTGTGAGAATTACAAGAGAATTTTAAATATTCTTTAAAAAATTTGTCCGATTTTACTAAATTTTGCCAGATTTTTCTCAAACTTGTAAGGCATGGGGGAGCGAACTCACACCCTGGGCCCCCATCTCCTACGAATATTACAGTTAGTTGAGATATTTTCTAACATATACAGTACGGGCAAACTAAGCTTTCGCAAAAAAATGCAAAACAGATTTGAAAAATATGAGGTGTTGAAAAGCTTATCTGTGATCATTTACAACGAATCCACACACGGTCCCAAAAAAGAAGTTTCAAAAGTGCAAATCTTGTCATGAACTTTTGATAGTGACTTGATATTGTGATTTAGATTTAAAGTTCAAATGATATAATCAGCAATTAGCAAATGATTCATGGGGTCAATCATCATAATTTCTTTCTTTAGCTTGCAGAGATTTTGCCAACATTTTCATTTAAGGGTACGAATCAGTGAAAATGTGTTTAAGACCTGACCGTTTTGGAAAAATTATGACATTTCTTGTCATTATGAAAATATTTGAGATGAGTGCAAGCAGAGCTCTTCAATTACAGTAATAGCGTTAAGTTAGCATCCTTTACGTGATGTTTTACGTTATATTTCTTTACATATTTCTCTGCACATGTGCATGTTCCAAGCAAGCCAGTCACAACGTACGATTTTCAAAGCATCAAGAAGAACAATAGCTTTCAAATATTTGTGCTTTTAATAGTTATTTGATTTCATTCAAGCAATTGCCAACGAATTTGACATCTACCAAAGATTTTGAAAGATCAAACGTGTTTTATCTTCCCGTCAGCATTGTTTTTGCATTTTCTACCCATCTCTTCGTATCATTCGGTTTCATGCAACCTTGCGTCAGGTTTGAAACAAATATACCACTGGTCAGTGTTAAATTCCGGAGACATATGGGTTAACCTTTACGGGCCACTGCAGTTTTCGCTGCATTTCTGTGGACGAGAGGTAAGCGTAGGTTAAGGTTCCTGCAAAGATGAGGTAGAAAGATTAAAAATTTAAAAGTGGCGCGCGTTTCATGTTTGCAAAGCAGAGTCTGACAATTGCTGAATGTCCAGTAACACTTTTCAGTGATTAATTGTTGTGAGCTACTGTAGTTTAGAAAACTTTTGAACAAATCTGCTTCATTCCATTGTCGCAAGTGCCTTAGTGATGCAACGAAGTTTTGTTTAACAATTCTGCTGCCAATTCTCAAAGTGAACAGTCACGCCCAGGCCAGTAACCAGGGGATGGGCAACCGGGCAATTGCCTGCCTCCACGAAAATTTTCACGGAAATTTTCAAACATGCCTAAACTGTTAGGTGCAACAACAAGTTATAATCAGTCTGCAGTCCGTCCCTCTAAAATAATGCAACAACACGTTACAATCATTTTTACACCCCCACCCCCCCCGAAAATATCAGCTGGTTGCGGCCAAAGGCTACGCCCCGTCAGTCATCTTCAGCAAAACAAGCAAGACAGCATTAAACGCAATGCTCAGAAGTCAAATCAATTTGTCTTCGTTTACGTTCCATTTCCCACTGCAGTAGGGATGATCGAATATCAGAGATGATCTTGTGCTGACTTTGCACTTGCAATCTGATACAGTCATGTGCAAAACTTTTTCAAATAAATGCGATCTTCCATCAAAGCAACCTAATTTTGCTTTTGATACGTTGTTTTCTAATTTAACATAAAAAAGGTAAAGAAAACCACCTTACCTTACCTGACAATCGTAAAAAGCAGTTAAAAATTTGTGTTAAAAACTACATAATTTTTTCAGTCTTGTACGAAAAGGAACTAATCTGAAGAACTTTTACATTACGCAGCGACGGATATGTTTGTTGGAGCACGAATTGAAAAATCAGCAGGAATGTGGAAATGGAGCAACAACTCAGCAGCCGACTTTCCCATCCCCAGCACGTTCAACTTAGCAAATTGTTTTCAAAAGTTACTAGAGCACGTTGGAGGAACTTATCTGAACCGAAAGTGTTCAGGTTTCAAAGCACGCTATGCGTGTCAGTTTCAACGTAAGTGTCGTAAAGTTTTTCTTAAGCCTTGCCATGGAAATTAGAAATCAAACTACTTGTTTCTTTTTGTTAAGTAGTGTAAGTGTTGTAAGCACTCTCGTTGTTTACGTGAAAGCCAACTTTAACATTGCAACCTGTATGGCACACTCTTGCAAATATGCAACATTTCCATGCATGGGCCCCCCTCAAAGAAAAACACTACATTCCGATAAAGTACTGTCTTCTGTGTTTAAATCAAACATGTAGTGTTTTTTTCCTATGTTCTTTCTGTGTCTGGGTGCTACAGATTAATTCCCTTCCTAAGCAGCGCTACTGCTGCGATTCACTCAGTAGTGGTGAAGCTATCATTCATTCTTCGGATATTATGTGACTGAGAAACAGCCCTGAAGTGATTTTTTACCATTGCGAACTCCGTCTACAATAAGACAGAATTCACATTTAACAACTTGCGTAATCTGACAGTAAGAAATTCTTGAAATACGTCAACGTCTTTTATCTCTGTTGGCTTCCCCCGCCTTTAAGCACGGAATTTAAGCAAGAAAGAGAATTTGGCATAGCAACGATTGTGCGTATATCCGCAACGATCAGCATTTCACACAGAACTGTTGATCTTAATATTTGCATACATCTTGAATTGTTTTTATGTAATTAAGATTCTTTCAGCGACCCCATGACTTTGTGTGACGTCGCGATCAGGATCTCGTTGGAAATGAGTGCATACCTTGTAAAATTTATATCTCAAATGGCAGAAAGTTTTGATTTGCGACTATCTTACAATTTATTTGATCGTCATTGATGTTGCCTCTCAATTTTACACGAAACGTTTTGACACAAAATTATAGTCACAGTCAAGTTTATTGTCACTTTCATTCATCTGTTCTCTCTTTTCTTTTTCTGCAGCTATCGCTAGAGGTATCTTTTCTGCAGCTTTTTTCGTTAGAAGTAACGCGGTAATTTGATTTACCGTAGCTACATCAAAATAATTACCAACAATTTTTAAGTGTTCGTTGTTTGTTCTACGCTTAATTGGTTCAACATTAATGAAGATTTTATAACAAATTTTTTTCTTTGCTAATGTTACCACAAATTCTCGTCTAGAGGAACTAATCAATTGGAACGTTTAAAATTAGCAATAAAATTTGTTGCAAACCATAAAATGTTTGTTCTGCCTGCTTTTCAGGTCTTTGCTGATTTACAGTAGCTTGCAAAAACAGTAGGTGCATCGTTATACAGTACTAATGCCAATGACGTACATCCTGCTATTGCTTCAATATTTATTTTGAAGTAAGTTTTTCAAATGAAAACGTTTGCAAAATCATATTTCAAAGTTTCTTAAATAGGCCTACTTTGAATATTTTTATAAAAACGTAAGATTGTTTTACGTCTTTTAACCGTCTTTAACACAACAGTTTTTGTACACAACAGTCAAAGTGTTTGCTGAACCCCTGCCATGTTCTGAAAAAACGGTGGAGCTAAGATGGAGCGGCAGTTTTCTACACATCAACAAAACAAACAACGATACGAAGTTAACTTCCTTCAGGGTATGATCTTGCCAGAGGACTCATCACGCTTTTATGCTAGAAATGTTGTGCCAAAACAGGGTTTGGCGAATTTGGTAAAATAAAGTTTTGCATTGATATAATTAGAGGACCTACTGCAAAACTGAAACTAATAGACAAAAATAACTTTGTGAAGGCTAGGATGTCTGAAAAATTAATTAAATTTACACATATCACAATAAAATGTTTTCACAATAAAAAAAATAAAATGTTTTTTTCACTCTTCGAAAAATTTGAATCTTCAGTTGTTATGGAAAAAGAACACCTCTAACGTCTGAGCAACGTCACCTGGTCTTTGTTCTTTTTGCCAGGTGATGGTCACATCCAATGGAACAAAGATTTCACACAAACCTTTAATGTACAACAACTTAACAGCTGTTCTTGAGAATTTTTGGCCGAATTCGACTTTCAAAATTGAGGTAATCAGCAAAAACGTAGGAAATGAGTTCAGCAAAATATTTTACGCAGTATTGTTGCAGGTGATTGCCTCACTCGTTGGAACACTGAATGCACAACTGAAAGCCTTTGCTACCGTAAGAATCCCAGTTGTTGTCTCGCCCGAAGCAATTACGACGGCAGTCATTTCTTCAGCTGAGATTTGTTCCATCGACGTACCAATGCGTCCAAACAACAAAACCCTTACTTATCACGTAATTACGTTTTAGTTTGAAGGTCGTACGATTTGTTCCGGTAAGGTTTTATTGAAATATGATAAGTAACTCAGTTAAAACATTTGCTAACACTCAATTAGTTTCTTCAAGCATTTTTAAGCTGTTGCAAGAACTGAAAAACGTTTTTAAATAAAGTTCATTTTATTGCTAGCCGTTTTCAGCACATTTGTTGCAAGCAACGAATTGCCTTTAACACGATTTGTATTTAATATAATGTTTGACAGATTCTAGCTTTGGCTGGAAATAAGACACATGTGGCTGATTACATTTTCAATTTTGGTCCCAATCACTCGAACACATTACTTATTCCTCATGTTAACGAATCCACATCATTTGAGGTAAACGTTTGATTTATGGGTTCTTCTGCAGTCTACTAGCGTGGCATTAAACCGCATGGACTCTTATTCGTAGATCAAAGTTTCCTCGTGTAACCGAACCAGCAATTCATCAAAAGTCAATGGAATTTGTCGTCCAGGTGCAACAACATCGAAAAATACCAATTCTCAACCAAACTCTTCAGGTTGGAGTTGTGATTTTAGCAGATGCTTATTTTAGCATAATCTTGTAGAAACTTTACTTTCTAAACAAGATGATAACATTTTTTCTTCTTTTTGAATGAACTATTAGACTTTCCAATAGCAGCCATAGCTGGTGCGGCAGGAGGAGCAGGTCTGACAATTGCAGTGGTGATCATTGTACTTTGCATCAAAAGGTTGGTGAACCTTTGATATTTCAGTTGGACACCATATCTTGCTTTCAGCCTTTGATATTCAATTCCTGTTAAAGCCCTGCTCGGGTTTAAGGCTGATTCTTCCAGTAAATGATTTTTCTATGAGCTCTGTCGAGCAGCCTTTTCAAATTTACGGAAGTTTTGTATTTTTCGAATAAGAGGAGGGATTTCCCAATTTGGCCTTGCATACCCCACGTCAGGCGCCTAACGAAGTGAGATGACGCCCGAGACATAGAGCAAGTTTGGCGTCCCATGTTTGAACCTGAGGTCTTTCAGAAGAAAATACTGCATACCGTATTGAAGAAAGTTGGCTACTTGTGACATTTCTGGGATTTTTAGGCGCTTCCGCAGTGATTCGGCGCCCCGCGGTGATTCAGCGTCCCCATAGTGGTTCAGCGACCGGGGAATTGTGTCCCCTTGCTCCCCCTCCTTACGCCCCTGCCTGACGTGCAACAAAAAGACCAAATTGGGCAAATCGTCAGAAAGTTTGGCAAGAAAAGCTACAGTGCTCAAATTTGTACTCAAATTAGAATTTGCACATACAGTGCAGGAACAGTCTTGAACACAATTTCACATGTTTGTGATCGGACGTGTCATCGTAATTATCATTTGCCCTTTTTGGGCTTCTTAACCTTAGGTCGCAGTGAAATACAAACTACGTTTGAAAATAACATATCTTCATGTTCAAACTAAATTTACTTCTGTTGCACGTACAACTGCAAGCTTCGAGAAGAATTCCATTTGATCTTCAACCAACCACCAATAGAGGCTACTGGCGGAATTTCCGCATTTTTCCGTTTTGGTGCCTTCCGTATGTCTGCCTCCACCATTTTTGAGGATAAAATATGCTTCATTTTAAAAATATAAAAATTTTTCGAAATATAACAAGCTCTTTTTTTCGGGTCATAAAAAACAAGCTTATGCAAACAAAGCTTTTCTTTTGAAACATCTTCAATAATCATATTTGTTTTACAAACAAGGATGAAATTTTAAATTACGAGGTATTTACGGCAACAAATCACTCCGTCCACCACTGCCGAAATTGAGTTGAAAAACAAAAACAAAATCAGCATTTTCTGATTTTGGGGGCAAAATGTTTTTTTGGGCCATAATTTTGGTTTCAGACAAGCTAGAAGGTCAAACAAGGGCTCTATCGACATGGGAGATCATCTAGTTTTCAAAACACGTTTGAGCCAAAATGTCCCATTGGATTGGCATCCAGGGCCCGTCAAAGTTGGTCAAAAAACAAAAGCACCCCCAATTTGCGAGCCTCTACCAGGAAAATCCCTCACCCAAATCAAAAAATATTTTTTTAATAGAACCAAGAAGACTTGCCGCATCCGTAGAGGGTTTGAACAACTCTCTAGCTATAGCGACTGGCGAGTTATAGCCAAAAAACCTCGGGCCAATTTATTGGCTCTCGCGGTCGTTAAAGGGGTAAGCTGAAAAAACAGATGAGCAATTTCAAAGCTTTTCTTAAGAAACATCAGCTTCTATACATAACTACTTCCAACCCAAGACTGATGAAATTAGTCTAGTTGAGTAAAAGCATTGCATGTATATATTTAAATGAAATTTCAGTTGTGCAGCAGATATTCTAACTTTTCTTTTTTTGGCCAAATGGCAAAAAAAACGTTTTTTGGTTTCTTAAAAATAGATTTTGAAACATAGAAAGTTAAATAGCTTGCTCTAAAATTTGTGTTTGAAAATATTTACAAAAAGAGAATCAAGAAAGATTAAATTTAACTGTTTCATACAGAAAATCGTCCAAAGAAAACATCCCCTACAACATGAACAATCTCTCAGGTAAAGCTAACTGTGATGTTGTTTGAAAGTTTGCAGTACGTTCAGATTGCCTTATTGTACTGTCGTAACAAGCAGCCATCCTTTTTTTAAAGCAATTTTTACATAAAACCTTCTGGTGATAGAAGCACGAAAACCGCAAGAAGCAGGTGTAAACATGGAACTACCTTTCAAATCTTGATGTTTTCAACGAACTGATATGTCTTAATCGCATCCCTTTTCATTCATAAATATTGTTGAGTGGAATACTTACTAAATATTTTACTGTAAACAACAGAAAATTGAAAGTATATTTCGAAAACTTACTGCTATACAGGAGAAAATCCGTCTGGAACAGGCGAGAAATGTAAATCCTTCGACGAAAACCGCAAGGTAAATATGACGCTTTTGCATAAATACTTACATGGATACAAATACGCCCAAACTCCATGTTGCGTCTTGTATAAATGTTTTGGTCTCTCCCATGCAGCACAGAATTTGATAGTAGACAATTAAAAAATAAAAATATCCACAAAGCTGTCTGACGAATTGCTAAACAACCACATTGTCCGAAACAGCTTGACCACTGGAAAAATCTGCCGACGTCCAAAGATTAAAGAAACAAATGTACCCTATCGAGAACACGATCACGAAATGGTAGCACAGCATTGAGCACAGCAATAGCTAGGCCTTAAAACAAACAACACAGCGTCAACTGTATCCAAAGCATTCACCGTATTTGAAGTATTCATAGTATAGAAACCATTAATTGCACGAAAACGATCAGTTACAACCATCAAGCAGTGATGACGTCTTCGTCAACACCAGTTAACGTAGCTCGCAGAAGACACCACTGCTAAGAATGCCGGACATACAGTATGCAACACCGCAATACCAACTTCTGTGCAACGTAGCTCTGCTGGCTCGAGCAGGAGTTTCATAACATATACATTGACAGAAAGTTACCTCACGTTTTGTTTCCACTCAATGTGTCTTAAAAGTCTTAAAATTGCGCTGATTGTTTAAGAACGTTTTTTTGGCTATGTTCAACATACACATAATACATTGTTATTTGCTTATTGCAACTACAATCAACTACCTGCAATGCTTGCAGCTTTCATTTGCAACCCAAGTTGAAATGATTCAGACTAAAAATTATGCAAAACAACAGTAAAAACTAAAAATGATAGGTGGATTTGAATTTTGGGATAATTTAATTTGCATTTACTTTGCAGAAACATTCATTTCAAAACAATTTGTACACCAACTTAGACGGAAGACCGCAAAAACAATGCAAAGGCAAGATAAGATTGCTTTCAACTTCTACACAACCTTTGTGTTTGCAAAAAAGTTTCTGATAAAAAATAGTTTTTTTCAATAGTTCATAACTTTCCAAAAGTAAAATTGTAGTCGCAATCGCAAATGGACGAAAAGTAAAAGATTTTAAGAACTTAAGATGTTAAATGGAAGCAAATCCCTGTCCCTTTGATAAAATCGCTACTTTGTATTGAACGATTCTATCAACGGAGAAGGTTTCAATTTTTTCTGAGAAGAAAAAATGAGAAACAAAATTTCATAGCCAGACAATTTTAACAGAATTTACAAGCGGACAACCTGACTGGATCATACAAAAACAAGATTTGCTGGAGACGTTCCTTGAAAAGATGATGAACAACCAAGCTTTATTTAAAGAGGAATTCAAAGTAAATTTTCATTGTAGAAAAGCATTCCTATGTTTCAACTTAAAATAACATCGTTAACACCTTCATGATTTCTACAGTGAATGACTGTAGTGAATTTAGCTTGATGCTACCTGCTGTAACCTGTTCTAAACAATCGCAAGTAATGTTTGTGTTATGCATTCATTTCCCACAGTTTTCATGTTTAATTCGTCTTGCTTTTCCAGAAAATCAAAGAAGCAACAAAAGCCAGGAACGATTTATCTAATAGTATTTCTCAACTTCCAGTGAATTCCAACAAAAACCGATACAAGAATATATTCCCATGTATGGAAACGATTTTTAATTGTAATAAATAAATGATTTTCACAGTTTTTACTTAACAAACGAAAACATTTTTCTATTTTATGCATTTAATAAATGAATTCACGAAATTCTTAAATAGTGTTTCTGTTTTCAAAAATATTAATTCTTAAATGAAAGAGCTACAAGCTTTAGATATGATATCTTCTGTTTCGGGAAATTTTGGTTTTTCTTATTTGCAAAACAAACATGCGGAAGTCAACATAGCGATTCAGTTTTCTTTTTCAGTGTATCAGAGCTATTCTTTTGCGTATCATTGTTTTTCAGAAAACAGTAATCTTCTTCAATAATTTTTTACTTGCATGTGTATATCGTAGTTTATTATCTTGAAATAACATTAAAACAAGTTAAGCATACTGCTTAGTTTTTTCTGAGTACCTTACTTTGTCAACAAATTCTACGCCATTTCTTATTACTTAAAGCTTTTTTGCAGATGATGAACACAGAGTCATATTGCAACGACCCGGTGAAAGTGACTACATTAACGCTGCCCACATGGACGTAAGCTTTTTTTCATTAGGCAAACAGCACATGGCCTGTAATGTTCAAAACAAACTACCATGTAACCTCTATCCATCTTACATTGAGGTAATAGTGATAATTTATGGGAATTCGCAAAATGGTACTGAAAGCTGTATTATGGTGTAAATATTCCAAATCCAAAATACAAGAAGTGAAATTAGCAATATCCCATCTCTGAATTTTGCGAGTTGTATGCTTATGCATAGCTCTTTCCCATATCATAACTTATATACACTGCTACTCATGGAGAAAATCATGCACAATTTCACTATGACCTAGATGAGCTGCTGTTGTTTGACATCCGTTTAATTCAGAACGTCCAACAATTGTCTTGCATTACTTAATCGAAAGGGCACCAGGTCCGTAACCAGCTTGGGACACCAAGTGGGGCAAAAAGTTTTCTGGGAAGGGCCCAAACTTTTTAAACTATGTCCAATAGTTCAAAACTTTGTCCAACACATATTTCCAGGAGGGGCGAAAAAATTCTTAGGGATGGGTTCGCCCCCCTGGTTACGGGCCTGAAGTGTACTGAAAGTTCTTTGTTTCCTGCCATTTGAATTACATTCGGTCTTTTGAGAAGTTCATCAAATATGCTACCGAATCTAAATCTCAATAAAAGCTGTAGGCTTCCACATTTCAATGTAAAAAACATTTAATGAATTTAAATTAAAAAAGCACTGAGTTTATAAGGTGCATTAGATAAAAAGTAGAAAAAACAGAATTATTATTTCTAAATGTGTATAAAATAAATTATTTCAGGGATACAAGATTCCATTAAAATTCATTGCAACTCAAGGTCCGAAAGCTTCAACAACCGCAGATTTTTGGAACATGGTGTGGGAGCAAAACAGTAACATCATAGTTATGCTCGCAAGAGAAGATGAGAACGTCAAGGCAAGCATATATAAAAGACTGTCTCTGTTGATTATGCAGCATGCCTTTATTTGAAACTTCAGTTAAGTACTGTGTAGAGATATCTAGAAGCTGTTGACGCTGATAGCATGAGAATTAAAAAAAGTCGATTTAAACATTTTTAGGTTGGACCAATACTTTCAAAAGCTAGCTATCAACAGTGCGAAAAGTGTTGCAAAGATAAACGTAGCATTATCTTTTTGTAAAATTTAGTGCCATTGTCACTTTGTGAGTTTGATTGTTAAAATATTGGCTCCCTAAAGAAATTTTATCTCAGTAGAAATCGAGTGAAGCTTGTGGATAAACTCAAAACTTTTGATATTTCTTTAGGAAAAATGCGAGTGTTACTGGCCGCTGCTAGGTTCAAGTCACTCTGTGGATGATTTTGTTCTCTCAACAATAGAAGAAACCATTTTGGGCGGATTGCTCAGACGAAAGATTCTAGTAACTTTCGGACAAGTAATGTTCATTTAAATTTTTTTTGTCACTTTGCAGATGACAACACTTACAAAATATCCATGTTTCAATATTTTATTTTTAAAATATGGACACATCTATTTCAAAATTTATTTCAAGAAAAAGTGCAGTTACATGAAAATGACGAAGATAAACGAATGGCAACTTTAACTGCTAAATGTAAAAACATCAGTCAGTGTTCAAACACTCAAAAAGAAAATTTCAAATTCTGTCATTGTTCATGCATTTTGGATCGATCACTTCTTCTCTAACATTAAAGTAAATGGTTTTGCAAAAACAAGCGTTCAATCCTTAAATTCCCTCAGTAGCTGATTGTCTCTATGCGTTCTGTCGAACAGTCCTATCAAAATCGAAACATGCATAAGTTTCGTATCTTTTAGAAAGGGGGCTTTACTCCCAAGATGTCAGTGCATATCTAACATGTGTAAACAAAAGCTGTACGTGAGGTCAGGGTTGCGGAGTCGGAGGTCAAATATCCGACTCCAACTCCGACTTTCCAAAATTTCCGACTCCGACTCGTGATTCCAACTCCTTAACATAAAGGGAATGAAATTTGGCTGTTAAAATCAATGGAACTCGTAGTGCACAACAAGAAATTTCTGTTTCAACAAAAGTTTCAAAAAAATTGTACCATTTCAATAGGAATTCCCAATTTAGGCGTGTGATGTAAAAATTGATCCAATTGGACATCCAGAGTCGGAGTCGGACAAAAAAATCCGACTCCCAGTGTTGTTAGGAATCCGACTCCGACTCCACCCAAAAACTCCGACCCCTTACGACTCCGGATCCGACT
>JGI24021J15306_10002028_pt1 | contig 21135 bp, 17 predicted proteins | sample Ectturendosymbi1_FD_15306 | JGI IMG/M metagenome (IMG submission 15306)
AGATCCCTGTGGGACGCCGTTCTTGAGGCGTCGTAACCTGCTCCTTTGGCCATTTCCGGTGGTAAGGGTAAAGCTGCGATTGCTAACCATCTCCATGTTCATGTGGACCATGTTTCTGTCAGGCAGCAATCGCAGGTGCGGCCGCGGTGCCATACGGTGTCGTAGGCTGCTGTGAGGTCGACAAACACAACTCCGGCCTTCTTTTTAGCTGAAAAGCTATCCTCGATGTCCTGTGTCAACAAGGTGACCTGATCTACGGCCGACCTCCCGTGTCGGAAGCCCGCCTGCTCCTGTGGGAACAATGGGTCGGTGATTGTTTCGACACGAGCGTAGATGAGTCTCTCGAAGATTTTAAAGGGGACACACAACAGAGATACAGGACGATAGCTCTTTGGGTCCCACAATGGCTTCTCTGGCTTGGAGATACTGGTGCTCTTCTCCAGATCTTTTGAGTTGGCGCATGCAGGAATTGAGGAAGTCGCAGAACTAAGATTTGAGAGCCGACCCGGCGTGGAGTATAAACTACGGGAAGGAGTCCAATCCCGGAGATTTTTCTGACTTTGGGCGTCTAAGGGCAGCAGCAAACTCTTCCGGCCTGAAGGGTTCAGAGATACTGTGACCCTCAGGTGTTGGAATCTTCCATAGGTCGGACAGCTCCTTGTTAACGAGCCTGGTGGACTCGCGGTCGCTAGTCATGCTGTGTTGTGAATTCAGCTTCAAAAAATCCGTGCGGTCGTTAAAATTGCCTACGATGGATGGGAAATGGGACAGGTTTTGAGTCCACTGTCCCATCCCATGAGACGAATTCCATTCCAATGTACAGACGTGATGGTTGGAAATAGAAATGGGGAAATTATTTTTATAGTGGGAGGTGCGATCTACACGTGCTACCTACCTTGGTTGATTTGATTGTATGACGTCGTCGCTGATCGTTTCACATTGGAATGGCCTTTATTCTAAACGGATTTAAATGCGAAAAAACGCACCTGGACTCGTGGTTTTATCGAGGATAATTTTCAACAGATATTTTTCAGATTAGGTGTTTGCGTCATCTGAACGGGGTCTTTTGTAGCCTATGTATCTGATCGGTTTTCAGCTGGGTGTGGCCAAGCGGGAGTGGAAATTAGCACTAAAAACTTGAGGCATTATGACTATCCAGAAAAGCAAGTGCATGCTGCACGTAAGCAGCAATACAGTGGCGTAGCCAGCCCAAAATTTCGGGGGAGCCAAAATATTTGACTCTTGAGCGAGAAACAGTATTTTTGTTTGAGACGCCGCTTCTCAAAGCACAAAATGACTGTATATGCTAAGAGTTTGTGAGGGGGCATGGCCCCCTGGCAGTGGTGTAGCCAACCCAAAATGTTTGATTTTAGGCGAAAAACACTATTTTGTTTGGAAAAACGCCTCTCAAAGCACAAAATGACTGTTTTCCAAAAATTTGGGGGATGGCATGACCCTTTTGTCACCCCCTGGCTACGCCTATGCCCCCTGGTCCCCCCTTGGCTACGCATATGTGGCAATCCACTGCAACAAGTCGAGAAGTTCAAGTAGGCCTACCTTGTGGTATTTACGTGTGACGGAAGGTGGAGTATGGAGGTTGGTACAGGGATTGGTAAGGCAAACGTAATTCTGCGTGAGCTTTGCTGCTCTCTGGTCGCGAAATGGGAGTTTTGAAACACCGCAGAGCTGCAAGTTTTTAATCGGTCTTTCTTACGATCTTCACCTCAGGTCATGAATTTCGGGTAATGGCTGAAAGAATGCTATTTCAAGTGCAAGCGGCAGAGATGGGCGTTTTGCGAAGAGTACACACGTGACATTTTGCGATAAAGTGTGCAGCTACGAAATTGGTAAAACCTTGAACTTCGAGCCATTTCTGCTCCGAATAAAGAGATCCCAGCAGCTGCGTTGGTTCGGCCACATGACTGGAATCTTCCCTGATGGGTGAGCGAGCCAAATCTTGTTGGCAACACCCACAGAAAGCGGCCCAGAGGTCGAATATGGACCAGGTGACGTGATTCCATCTCCGACCTTGCTTGGTGTGGTCTTTGTGTGGATGCAGCAGAACAATCAAACGTTGCTGAAAATCGTGAGGTATTTCGAGTCATCCGTTAGGGCTGCCACGTGATCCCCATAGGATAAGCGGGTGTGAAAGTGAATATTTTCATATTTTTTTCAGTACCACAAGCTCCAAAAATACATGTTTCTTCTCCATGAAGCAAACCGGTAAAAATCTGTTTGCACAAAAAAGATTGGGACCAACTTTCAGGCAATGCCGGTGAATGAGTTATGAATCAAAAACATTCCGGAAACGTTATCATCATGTCCACTCGTCAGACTTTTTATTCTAGGGCTCTGGATGCCAACCTCTCGTGTAAGTAATATGTATTTGGAACTAAATAACACTTTTTCAGTGTGCACGACGACCATGTAGACCTGCGGCCCGCGTGGACACCTAATATGTTCCGCATCAGAATTTTCGTTACCCAAGTTAGAAAACAAGATCGCGTCAAAACGAAACCCCATGACAAGCAGACACGTAGACAGTAATCAAGAGAANTCTGACATAGTTTTCGCTCCTTATTTTCCTTTGAAAGATAAAGATAGAATTTCAAGATCAAATTAATTAATTTTTGCGCACGCAAGCGTCATTCCGCAATTCATGCGGCCCGCGAACCTTGATCTAGAGCTCCCTTGCTGCAAGTAGACGATTCATTTATATGCTGCAATGATGTCTCGTATCAAGCCATCGGTGGAACACTGAGCAACGGAGTACGGTAAAACAACACCAGGTTGCGATAAAAATGAGCTTGCTTTATCGACAAGACAACAAATTTGAAGATAATCTGGTTTATATTCGAAAGACCGAAGATGTAATAAAATAGTGGGTTATCCGTTGTGTCGCTCATATAGTGTGGAGAGCTAGGTGGCAACAGTGCAAAAGATGTTGTGGGTGGTGTTGTTGTGCGTCGCCATTAGGTAACAATATCTCGTTCGCATTTAATAATGTACTCCTGTCGAGGTTCAACCGTAACAGACTTCGTGTGACGGCTGGGCGAGTGCGTTTCGCACCCCAACTCGTTTTCTGGTTTACTGTGATTTTTGTTGTGTGAAAACCAGTGCAGTTTAGAGATAATCCTATTCGAATCCCACGGTACCACAAGACCATTTGCGCAGTGAAATTTCTTTCCCGCGTCCTTGCGACATTCCAAAACACATGGGAAAACAGGAAGCTATTAGAAATTAATATGTACTGTACTTTGTTCATGTTTTGATAAGATATTATATTTATTGTAGTGATTCACAAACTTTGCAAATCATTTAGAACTCGGATAACTAACCCATAAAATATTTCAAGCTTACTAGGAGAAACATTTGCTCACTGTAAAATTTTCGTAGAGGGAACACTGTTTGGCCCGCTTTTCAAAACATTTAGTTGGTTTCCAAACCCAACACAAATGAATCACTAACGTTTACCATACAGATGTGTTAGTGTTTGTAAAAAGAAATCGAAACTTTTTGCAGCGAAGACTTCATTTCTTTGCAACGGTAATGTGTGAAATATTCAAGATGCTTTTAGCGGTCATCTCTAATGATTCTGCATTATGAGAGTTTACATAGCTTATCCGGACGTTATTATCCATCCACGTTTTTAATTTACGATCTTTGAACCCGCGCACCTTTCCCGGTCTTACGCTCAAAGCGTGTTCGTCCTCAACCTGCATTTCAACCGCTGTAGAAGCGTAGCTTACGGACCACCCACAAAATGCTTGCAGGCTTGTACGAATTTGGCTGAGAATTGCATGCGGGCTTGTAAGAGCTTGTACGAATTTGGCTGAAAATTCGCCTGGTAGTTTGAGCAAACATTCTGTGCGATTAAAGTTAGCGCTCAGGTGCTGTTCAAGTATCAAAGCACTCGAAATCGAAATTTGACTTTTATTCCATTCAAACTGTAGCGACCTGATTGTAGCCAGAGTGCGATAGAAGTGGGAAGAGCAAAACACAAAAGAAACCACGAAATCAACCGACCAATCGGCACTCATACGATTCCACCAGGTCCAAAACTGACGTGCAAGGCAACGACGTGAACAAGTTTAGGCAGAAACTCCTCATTTTTGCAATTCCTTTCTCACCACGACGTTTTCTCAAACACATGTCACAACCTCAAATCGTTTGTTGTTACGAATGGTTGAAAGTACTTGAAATGTCGCAGAGTTACTCCCGTCTCATAAAAGGTAACAAACACCATGGGCGTCGGAAGGGGGGCCAACCCCTGTGTTTTGAAATTTTCAGCAAAAAAACGTTGTTTTCTCAGTTTCGAGTAGGAAAAAAACAAATTTGCCACTTTTGGCCCCCTTGGAAATAAATCCTTCCGTCGCCCATGACAAATACGGAAAGGTGAGGTACGCGAGAACGGAGGTTTGCAGCGCAATCTACCTCAGGTGCCAGCCAATCGAAGCCTGCGTAGCTGCTTACGAACATATCGCCAGCTGTGTCTCATTGGGCGGCTCCTGTGCGGGGTAATTTTGATCACACCCTACACTCACCACTTACAAATGGCGTTGTCCAAAAACAGCATCGGAAGCTCGGATATATATCGAAAACATTACTTTACTCACCGTTTCCGCTTCGTCGTAAGCCATCATCGGGAAACATTAACAAAACATTAAATGCTAGAAGTTGAAACGTTGAATAAAATGATGTTTTCGGTATTTGTCGCTATATTGTTCGCAATAAGAATAGAGCAATTCCGTGCATTGCTTACCAGACCTCGGATAAACGGCAAAAAAGTAAAATGGTCTTATTTCACGGTACAATATTAATCAAAAACACACTGTGTTCCGTAGACTTGTCTAACAGTCGTATTTCGAAGGGCGTGTTTAGCAAATTGTCGAACGTAGAAACATCTTCGACACCATGAGCGTCGGAAGAGGGGGCCAGGCCCCAACCTGGATTTTGAAAACTTCCGAAAAAAAGGGTGGTTTTCGTAGTTGCGAGTGGGAAAAAACAAATTTCACCACTTTGCCCCCCCACAAAAATTTTTGAAAAAACCCTAGTGCTCCCCCTGGAAAAAATCCTTCCGACAACCATGTTCGACACACGGGAATTTCGAGCGCGAAACACCGCTTCCTGGCTCATTTGATTTTTGTCTAATTTACTCCAGAAAAAAAACGATGTCCACTGTCCTACGAGCACGTTAGCTACAACTGTGCCCGTATGCTGCAAAGCTGTTGATCTATGCAAAAATCAGGTGTGATATGACACATAGGTTTCGGTTAAAAACAAAGCTTAGAAGAAAAAGCCTGCAACACTGTAACTCAGCAAACGCTTAAGGAAAACCGCGGTAAAATAGGAGCAATTACATATTGGGATGTTGAAAATTACACTAGGATTTAGGCCGAAATGCACCGTAAGGTAACGCTGATAGTAAGTGGTAGTCGCAATGTTTGAGCTGCGGGTAGTTTGAAGCAGGGGCGGATCCAAGGTGGGCGATTGGGGGCAATCCCCCCCCCTACAACCTGCGAAAGTAATTTTATTCACCATGAATTTGCACAATTCGGAAAACAGCATTCGCGATTTAACGGACATTTTGTCGTCCTTTGTTTGGTCACAGCAGAGTTGTGAAGTATACTTCATCTCTTTTGCAGTGGCGAAGCCGTTATGAAGCTTGACTTTCAAATATTACTGAGATCGCCCCCCCCCAAGCTTGACCTTACACGCTGGGTCTGCCCCTGGTTTGAAGTCACACAAGCCGTACACGTAATGGCGGAAGTGCACATCTTGAACACAGGTAAACGCAACTACTCAAGATGACAGTGGCACTCGACTAGCAACACAAATGATTATGAAGTCACAATTGTAAAGTTGAAGGAACATACGGTAGGTACGTGATCTCACACTCGGATTTTCGATGAACCAGAGGCAAGCAAGAAAGAAAACAAGAAACTTTAAATGTGGGATCTAACTTGAGAAGCAAATGGTGACTGAGGCGGAAAAATTCACGATATTTTTCCGATTTCATTGGAAAAACCTTTGCCTCGTGTGCAGTTCCACCGTTACAGACAAGAAAAAAACAGGGTAAACAACCACAGGACAGACCGGAGTTGAAGCTGGGGGTATGCAATATGACATACTTGCAGTATATGTTTAGTCAATACGGCACTGTTAAATCACAACACAAGCATTGTTAAATAATAATGCGAACTAAATCTTGTGCAAAGTGTCCGGAACAATACGCAATAGAAGGCAACGTGCGTAGATCATCGAAATCGCATTTCTTCGGTATAATTCGCATTAGATCGGTACAGTTCGCGTGCGCAACACGCCATCGCGTTCACGAAACTGACGTTTGTTGGCAGGCATCGACGAACAAACGCAATTGTTGGAAGACAAAGGTAATGATGCACAATTTGTCGGCAATAATGAAGCAAACGTCAGATCATTGTGCCACAGGCAAGGTATTGAGTGTAGCAATAGGTAGGCGGTGTGTACTGAGTGCCAGCTGTTCAGTTACATCGATATAGGCCAGGGGTCACCAAACTGCGGCCCGCGGGTCAAATCCGGTCCGCGAGGCCATTTCATCCGGCCGCAAAGACATTTTGTCAATAGTGAAAAACTAATATATTTACGAAAAGTCGATATTGCAGAATCCAACATATCCCGAAAAAATCGCAATACGTAAAATGTCCGGCCCTCGAACTGTTGTGCAATGGCTTATGTGACCCTCTGACAAAAACGTTTGGAGACCCTTGATATAGGCGAGAACGTCAAGCCCGTTTTTGGGTGAGAGCGCAAGGGAATGACGCCCTCACTACTCCAAACCTGTTCAAAATAGGCCCATGTCACCGAAGACTCCCTTCTGCTGAAGTAACACCTTCATTTTTATCACGTGATTCCGAGCTAAAAAATCAAGAGATGCCAGCATTTTGCAGATTTCATTTAATCAACTTGAAACTAAGACAAAAACGTTATCCTACTAGAAAGTTAACAGGAAAATACCAAATTGCAAAGTTCATGGGGGCCAAGTTACCCCTTGCTTCCTCTCCCAACGCCCACGTTAAAAGGCAAAGGAGGGACACAATCAGCGTTCGGCAAAAATGAGTGGGACTGGTTCACTGGCAGGGAATATGTGGAAGATATTGAAGCCAACACAAACATTGGGCTTCAAAACGGAAGTCGAAATGCGCCGTGGTGAGCCTACTACGGAAAAATATTAAGTCAGGGGGTGAGACGCTCTCAGGGCTGCTGCAGAATGAATTTTCCACAAATATCGCCAGAACCTGTTTCAAGGCAACTGAAGTGGAAGAAAGGACCTTTTTCGTCGTCTGAAGGGGAAGACCAGTGTTAACAGGCTTAACCTTGGTGACTGCTAAGACATTGAGACCGCAAAGCATTTCATTTGAAAACCGAGACGGTCGTAGAAAGAGGTTTTGGTGTATTTTGATGGTGGTTTTGCTGCGAGGTTCTAGTTATTTTGAGACCGTTTCGGTCTCTCTCAGAACACCTTTAAAAACACTGAGTGTGAAGCGAAAGAGCGGAAACGGCGCAAAGCTTGGAAGTTTAAAATCGCGTTTAGAAGCAACAACGCCGCGAGTAAGTTTCGGCGTCGGTAGAAACAATCGTTCTCGAAACGTCAATCTTGTTTCGCGGAAATCTCGCGTTTTGTTGCTTCTAACGTACCTCTCAAGCACAACCTTAAGAAAAGAGCAAAATGAACTAAAGGGCAATACACACAAGCGACTACGATAGAGCATCAAGATACGCAAACTAAAAACAAAATAGGCAAACTTGCGAAACTCACAGTTGTTTATAATTTGGTCGACATCACGTGAGGACATATGAACAGCGATTTTGAAAGGTTCACGTAGCACCGCAAAAGGCACAGCTGTTGGCAATTACGCAATACATGAGACAACCATGGGCAGTCCAACAATGTGCAGGTGAAGAGGTGTCGGCATTAGGCAAACAAACGACAATAAAACGAAAGGCTATGAACTTCTTCCCAAAACGCGGATCAATCAGTTGCACGGGACATTTCGATTGTTCGTAAACGCGGATTCGACAGCTCCTCCCCAATCATTTGTACTCTTGCTACCGGGGTTGCGGAGTCGGAGGTTTTTGGGTGGAGTCGAGGAGTTTTTTGTCCGACTCCGGAAGTTCAATTCGGTCAATTTTTACATCACACTCATAAATTGGGCCTGCTGAAATGGTGCAATTTCTTATGAAACTTTTGTTGAAACAGAGAATTCTTGCTGTGTACCACGATTTCTACTAAATGCTAGTTGCTACAAAACTCTTGACAGGCAAACTTCACTCACTTTACGTTAAGGAGTCGGAGTCGGAAATTTTGGAAAGGTCGGAGTAGGATATTTTATCTCCGAATCCGCAACCCTGCCTGCTACACAATTGTGACTCTTTGTAAAGCATTCAACAAGCACCAGAGCCCACGCTGCCTTGCTCCACACAACCCAGTCATAGCAGTGTCGGGCAAGAAATGATCCTTTTCGTTGAAGCAGGAAATCTAGAACTCAGTGGCACACTGCCCAGTTCAGGCAGCTCGCACTTTTAAAGATTTCAAGAATGTCATTCTGTACGTCGGGTTTGTAAGATGTACCGCTTGGTGAGGGGGTCCATGACCAACGTGCACTGACGCAAGACGCGCGCAACGTCGCAATGAAGAGGAGCTTCTCCAGACGGGAGCTCAATGAAAGATGCGTAACACTTGCCGAGGATACCATGAAAACAAAGAAAAAGCGCGGCGAAGCTACCTTTCAGGCATGGCTGCAGTGCGGTGATCACGCACGGATCAAAGGCATAGCGAGTGTTGGAACCTGATGCACCCAACCTGGGATTAATCGCCAGCGCCGGCGTTCAATAAAAATAAGACAATGTTCTCAATCATCGGCGGGCGCAACTGAGACGCGATCCAGTCAGAAATCAGAAAATATGCTAATTTCTCTCTCGGGCACCGGTTGCGTTGTCTGCGAAAAAAAGCATCCGTTTCAAAAACAAAACAAAAAGCATCCGTTTTAAAATGTTGTCAGCGAAAAAAGCATCCGTTTCAAGATAAGCAATAGTTACTTGCGTTGGGATTAGACTCGTCGCTTCTATTTACAAAACCAGTGCCGTTGCTGCGCAAGAAAAGACAAGTGTTTCGGCGACAGAACATTAGGTTTTTGTAGGGGTGGGGGTGCGCATTAAGATTTGGGGGGAGGTGGGAGAAACATCGATGAAACTTCACAAACCGATAGGATTTTTTTGGAGGTTGGGGTTTAAACAGCGATGAAATTTCACTGATACTTTTTTGAATACCACAAACCTAATAACGGTTTCTAGTCTGCTGACCAATAGTTTACGGGCAAACACGTTCAACTCAAGTGTGCGACCGCAACGTGACGAGAACCTGCGAGTTCCACTTGAAACCACGAACGATTCAGCTCCCGACCTCGCACAATCAAAAGCAGCTTGCGAAAACCTGATTCAGTGTGAGAACAACTCTCATCTGTCAATCGATCGTTCAAACCGTCACCGCAAGCAAATACCGACCGGCGTGATTTACCGCTTGTGCAGTTACGCTAATTTTCTACAGAAAAAAGTTTGGCTACTTTGGCACCAGGAACACTCACTGGATTTATCGGCTACATGGATAGCTTTCACGTGCCAAAAAATTGTTTTGCCTGGTGACTGTAACTACGTAACTACATTAATTATTTACCAGGTAAATACAAAGACATTTTACCGTTGTTTCAACCTGGTAACAAAATTTAAGAAGTTTTTTACTTCAGGAGACCAAAAGGCACCTAGCAGGCTAAACTGGGCTTAATCGTCCGTAAAATCAGTTTTATAAACGCCAGGTTTTCGCCAACACTGGGTAATATGCAGGGACGTGACGAGGTTAGATGACGTCCGGTGTCAAGCGAAATTTCTGACTTCACGCCATATGCGCATGCACAGGGTAATATTCTACATATCAAATATGCTGAGAAAACTGATGATTAGGGCTTAGGGTTTGGTGTTTAGGTAAGTGTGTCGGGTTAAGTTTGGGTTAGAGTTAGAAAAAGAAAAATAGTTGAGGTCTAAGAATAAGTCCAACGTTTTTTAGCGGTTATAGTTATTCCCGTACTGCAGCTTGTCATGTGTATCAGACATCTTACCAAAAAGTTTTAATTTACATAACACACATCAAAAAAGTAATCACCAAACTTCATTCCTTTACTCTGAGAAGCAAAATAATTGACAAACAATAATAGGTCATAAATTTCGCTTGACACCGGGGCAAGAAGCAAGTTCGGTGTCCCAATGTTCGAAACTGAGGTCTTTCGGAAGCAAATGTACTGTATTGAAGAGTGTACTTGCGACATTGTTGGGACTTTTCGGTGGCCCCGCAGTGATTTGGCATCAGGGAATTGTGCCCCCCTTGCCCAACTCGTATGACCAGGTGAAGAACAAGTTGTGCCCAAGCATTAAAGCACCCACGTCTCCCCCCAGATACTGAACAAGCTCAAGCGCCGCACAAACCCAAGCTGGTTCGTTAACGTCGAGCTGCGAAAGCGTCTGTTTGCACCTTTTGAACGGTCTGCCTTGAATAGTCCAATTTTGATAAGGTGCCATTGCGAACACACCCCGTGATTACAGCATCGACTTAACATATGATAACAAAACCCGGACGATAAAAGTTCCAGGCAAGCCCAGTGTAGTATGTTGTACTTCGAAAATTTGAGGGACACTAACACAGTAGGGTAACCAGCCCAAAATTTTGGGAGGGGCCAAATCTTTTGAGTTTAAGTGAGCAAAAGTATTTGGTTTGGGACACCGCGTCTCGAAGCACAAAACGACAACATTCGCAAGAAAGTTGGGGGGCATGGCTCCCTTAACCCCCCTGGCTACGCCTATGCACCAACATGCCGTTTATCGAACTGTCAGAAAAAAATCAAAACAACAAACGGAGGCAGTTTGCCAGAAATTTTTCAGGCAAATCCTGAACCTGACTTCAAAGAGAAAATTTTCTCAACACTTACGGGACAGATATTTTATTTCAAAGTCAAAAAGTGCAGATTAAGCGCAAACAAAATAACGAAAAACGGTCGTACCCGCCAGTTATCTTCCGGATAGTCTTCGAAATTCCGTGTATCGCCGCTGTGCCTGACTTTGGGGATGATCGGCGGCTGAAAGAAATTGTATCTTTTCGTTAATTGTTCAGGTTCTCGTTTACTGCTCAGTTTACCACAGGGTAGCTTATCTTCGTTACCGTGGCAACCGTTCGGATAAGCCATAGAAGCGCAAGCAACGACCGACACACACACAGCCTTCCAGGAGGTTACCGTTTTTCGAAAACTAACACAAGGCGAGATCTGCCGACAACAAGAAAAGAAAACTGAAGATATTATCGAAAAACTCGCAACTTATCGCATTTTTTCGGGTTCAACGAGCGCGAGGCCAAATAACAGCTTCGGGCAAAGTACAATGGCGATTGATTGGTCGCAAAGCAAACCCGGCGTATACGGTTGATTTTGCAAATGTTTTTTCACGCCGCGTGAGGCGCGCAAGCACAAACTCGGGTGAAGAGAATGGCGAGAGAGCGAAGGCTCTTCTATCAATCCAGCACATCGACGCGTTGGTGTGTTTTTGCTTGCGCAGCCAACTTTTCGTTCCGGCGACTAACGCAGGCGCGCACAGCGTTCCTGCGTTAGTTCAATCCGGAACAAACGCCCAGTCATTCTACGAGTGTATTCAACGTGCTGGAGCGGTGTTTGTCGTCTCGTGGGACATTTTTTGCCAAATTTTCCTGCATTCCGAACGGACAGTGCCGACAAATCACAGCCGGGCAAAAAAAGGAGAGAAACAAGAACGAAGAAGAGAAAGAAAAAAGAAAGGCAAAGAGAAAACGAAGAAGAGAACAATAAGAAAACAAAGGAAAGACGCAGACTTCGCTTACAATCACTTTCTTCTCCACCGCCGCTTCCCAATCAACTGTTTTGAACCATTTGTGCCGTTTCACGTCTTGGGCGCCGTTCTTGAGGTTGCCGATGCGCCGCGTCCGATCGGCCGCGAGAAGCCTCTTGATCAGATCTCTGCAACAGGCAGAGCGTAAGTTTCTGTGTCAGTTGCCTCGCATTGGCCGCTTAATAAAGCATATTTTCTGAATCCAACTCGCTTTATTTTCACTAAAGAAACGAATCATGTCGTTCGCGCACTTATCATCGCCGAATTCTTCCTGGGATTAATGCAAACGGCACAACCAAGACTTGCGCCCTGTTGAAAAGCGTTTTTTTAACCTTTCCAACCCGACTACCTCTATTCCTAAAGAGTAAAGATATTTACTGAAGGACCCTTCGTCCGTGGTTATGCCATTAGTGAAACAAGTGATCGTTGTTCTTAGTGCATCTAAGGGTTAAAAGAAAACACGTTGGCTTTTCTTATGGGTACCCCACAGTATTTCACTAAGCGCTCGTTAAGAACCACCGCTGCGGAAACTCTTTTTACCGCATGTTTCCCTTAACAACGAGAGCGAACTTACACCTGAAGATTTTGCTGCTTCTGACTGAAACCAAGCCAAGAAAGCTTTTTCTTCTTTTTTTTGGAAGCCGTTCAACAAGCGCTGGTTGCGCTCCCGGCATTGTTTAAACGAGAAATAAGCAAATAGGCGTTGTGCATTTTCGCATGCGTGGCCAAGGGTAGCGATCAGAATTCCACACACCGCAGCACTGTTCTAGGCTTGCTGTTCCAGCGACCGGTGAAATCTGCCGCAGCCGGGGTGAAAGTCTGGTTTTGCAAAAAGTGAAGAGCATTTAAACACGTCACAGAAGCTGTGCGCTTTCAACCGAGTGATGACAACCTTGACGTTGCATGTAAATCACACCCAGGGGTAACCGTACCGGACGTGACGCATTAATGTAAGCTTTTATGAAAAACAATGAGGCTTTAGTTCACAATCGCTGCTAAATGTTCCGCCAACGACTGACCTGACCTTTCAACACTGGTATTTATATCACGTGATTTTTTTTGGCACAATCTCAACCGTAGAACACTCGGCGTGACAGTGATGCTAGCGGCTGGGGATCGATGCGTGCCACGTATGGAATGTATATAAATAGGCTTTTACGCCGTCTGAAGCTCAAGTTCTCTTTTTATTACGCTGACGATCAATTTGTAGTGTTTGCTGCATTGCGGACAATCGCTAGGTGCTCTGCACAAAAGCAGGGCATTGTTGTTTTTTTGTGAAGAACCTCAATGAATGAATTACAAAAATAAAATGAAATTTTAAAAATTTTAATGAAAGCTAAAATCTTTGAGTAAATTACCAGTTGAGGAATTGAAAGAAAAATGACGCCGCGAGCACCGAACTTCGACTACGTACGAAAATTGCACAAGTTTTCGCCAACGCAACATATATAAATATTTTTTTGCACAAAATTGTGTACAGGGTTTTTTTAAGGTGTTTTAGGGACCCGATTCGGGTCCCTAAAATCAGCAAAAATTATCATCGGGCCTCTAGAATCAGAGAAAATCGGGTCCCTACAGGTTCATACCGGGCACCTAACATTATCCTTAAAAAAACCCAGTTGTGTATAATTTTTTTTATGCAATTTTTCGTCAACGCAAAATATAAAAATAAGTGTCGACTACGTACGAAAATTACACAATTTTTCGCTAACGCCACATAGACAATCGTTTCATCGACGTACACTTGCAAAAACTCGTTTCGGGACAATTTAAGACTCAAAGTTATAACAAAAAAGATTAATATATTCCAGTTATTTTAACTTCAGTCAAAGCAATTGGTGGTATGGCCGATCTAGCCTCCTAACCTTACACACACTGTACTTGCTCAGGACATTATACTGGCGTTAGGTTTAACAGTGGTTCCCGATTTCTTGTGGACGTTGCTTCATCTAAGCAAGGTGTAGTAATGCACAGCATCCCAGTGTCTTCATTGTACACGCGCCGGAAACTGGAAGTTGTGTTGGTTATGAATACATTTGTGTTGGTTATGAATATATTTGTGATGGATATGAATATATATTTGTGATGGTCATGAATATATTTGTGATGGTTATGAATATATTTGTGTTGGTTATGAATATATTTGCGATGGATATGAATGTATTTGTGATGGTTATGAATATATTTGTGATGGTTATGAATATATTTGTGATGGTTATGAATATATTTGTGATGGTTATGAATATATCTGTGATGGTTATGAATATATTTGTGATGGTTATGAATATATTTGTGTTGGTTATGAATATATTTGCGATAGATATGAATGTATTTGTGATGGTTATGAATATATTTGTGATGGTTATGAATATATTTGTGATGGTTATGAATATATTTGTGATGGTTATGAATATATTTGTGATGGTTATGAATATATTTGTGATGGTTACGAATGTATTTGTGATGGTTATAATTTAAATATATTTGTGATGGTCATGAATATATTTTTGATGCTTATTGATATATCCGTGATGGTTATGAATATACTTGAGATGGTTATGAATATATATGTGATGGTTATGAATATAAAATCCAAAACCAAGGTTTGCCGAACCGGATGAGATTCGGGAAGCCTCGAAAAGTAATTTTTTGAATTTCAGGCAACCTTCTCGAAAAGTTTCGTTTCAGCTTCAATTGGTTAGGAGGAAGCGTTTCGCAAAGTTTCCATGGATATCTGGCCTGGTCTGTTGTTTCCATGGATATCTGGCCTGGTCTGTTGGTTTGTTGTATGAGTGGCAGACACTGTTTGGAGAGTAAGAAGATGCTGTTTTAAGATAAAGCAACTGTTCCATTTATGGTCAATACAAAGAGAAGAACTGAATTGATTGTTAAAGGAGATAGAGCGGGCCTATAGGAAGATCACAGGTTCCGGTATGCGCAGGCGTAGGAGGCGGGACTTGAGGAAGTGCTGCATGCAACCTCCCAAACTATTTTGCTTACGGACAAAAATCATTTCCAACATGATGCTAACAATATTTTTGTATCGAAATTGTATTTTTTTCCGAATTTTTTTGTCATTCTACCCTGTTTTCCGGTATTAATTAGAGTGAAAATAGTATCAGATGTGACTTTTTATTAAAGTTACATTGTAAAAATTTTGATCAGGTATTTTCTGGGCATCAGCATAGTTTTGGGGCAAAACGCTGTAGCCCCAGTCAGAATTGTTGGTCCCCTGCATCTATGCCGGTAAGATCTATCAACTGAGCAGTAGGTTTTGCTTTTTGATTTTGGTTGCTCGTGTCTGTGGTAACTGCTTGACATTTTAAGCTTCAAAATTTAAGAGTTGCAGCTCACATAAGAGAACAGCCAACCTTTTAGCCTAGTCTTAACCATCATAATTTAGTCCTACCAAAATCAACAGTGTTTGAAAATTTTTTTGCTTTTTCGCAGGAAAGCGTGTTTGCACGGGCATTGGAATAGGGGGAAATTTTGAAATTTGACATTCCCCAATTAAAATTTAAGCAAAAAGGTTGTTCTCTCAGTTACGAGTGGGTGAAATTTCACTATTTTTGCCCCTCCCTGAAAAATTCCATTATCCCTCCCCCACCCTTCCGACGCCCATGCGTGTTTGCCACTTTTCTTATCTTCGCTATAGTGTTACGGTTGCTTTTGTTTTCACCCACTTAACCACCTAATTTTCTTGTCACCTGCTGAGCTCTGCTTGCGCTGTGTGCTCATTGGACAAAGCGCATATTTGATGGAACGATCAACCACGTCAGTTTTTTAGATCAGGGTCTTGATGCATGCAACAAACAGGGGAGCGGCTAGGGGGATATTTGGTTTGCAATTTTTAGTAGGATAGTGAAAAACCGCTACGCACGTAAACCAATGATAAAACGTTCCAAGCAGGTCTACCACTGTTGTTAGTTAATCTTGAAATAGTTAGGAAAACACTGAAGGGCACAAAACCTACACAACCAACCAGTTCTACAAACACTGTTTCTCAATGTCCAGTTCAAGTGTCAAATGTTTTTTGCGGTCACGGACCGAATTTTGTTTTTAATGGCCGAAAAGAAATTAAGTCAATTCGGTCATAATGTCCGCAAATGTAGACTATCAGCGAATGAATACTGTTCGGCGAGTTTTGATACAATTATGGGACAAATGACCAAAATGCCTCAGCGAAGAAAAAAACAGAGTAAACAATTGTGTAGTCATGGGAGGTTTTGATTGTATTAAAAATCGTTAATTCTTGTGAGAATGCTCTGTAAATGTTAAAGTTCAATCAAAAAATTTGATCATTGGGCATTATTTCAACTACCGCTTAAAGGCTTTTTCAATTTCAATAAGACAAATTATTTCAGGCATAGCAAAGCAATCAAACCCAAAATTGCGCGGGTAGAGACAGGCAAACAATAAATTGCACTGGCATGTCGAGGGAAACAAAATACCTGCAAGGATAAAACTCATAATACAAACACGAAACATGTTCTAAAATTAACAAAATCGCGTCGCACCAACATCAACTTTGTTTTGTTCTCTGACACTTGCTTCCCTGTCTTTTTTTCCAACCGTTTTTTTCAAAACGAAGTTTCATTTTTTCGACCGCTGACAAATCGTTCTTAAAATTAGATTTGCTTCGATATTGGCTCTGTCCTACAACAGGGCCATCGATTTAAATCGATCAAAATAGTGGTGAAGAAGACGACTAGTGCAAACGCTCTGATTTAAAACATTTACATCCGTTCACCGGCACATATTACCGCTTACAAATCGTGTTTTTTTTTGTTTTTTTAATTAAGCTGATACAGAAGTTTTGAAAATTAAGCTGATACAGAAGTACTCCGTTGCAGTTTCTGTTTGGTTTGTACTTCGCGTATAGTAAAGATTTTAGTTGGGGACTTTTTTAATTGCTTTGGGTAGTTTTCAAAATTTGAAATAAAAACAAGTTGCGTGCTTTCTTGTAAAGAGTGCAACGCCAAAACCCACATTACTGTCAAACAGATCATCAAACATGATAAGCACAAAGACAAACGTAAGCAAAGAGGCACATCTGAAGTGTAAATTGCGTGGCTGAGCATAAAAATGCAACCCTTTCCCATTTTCGGCACAACTATATATTTTCTGTGTTCAATACATAATGAAGCAACTACAGAAACAAAATAGAAAATAAACACATGTCGAGAAGGACTTTATGGACTTCTTGCAACGACATCTCACATCTTTTGAGGTGCGAGCGCGATTATTCCCAGGAAAGGTAATGTTAGTCTAACGTCTGGGATACGAAAGCGCGATTTAAAAATTTACTTACTAGGCTTTTGTTAACATCACCACGCTCAATCTTCAAACCTTGTATGGTACTTACTGCGCTGATTTGTCCATGTTTTTCGGAAAATTGATTTTTCCAACAAGAATCTTTTGATAAATCCCGAACGGGCTCTCGTCCCAAAATGGTGGAAACCTGTGATTATTCATAAAAGGAAAGCAGTCAAAAAATGCACACAGTAGGTGGAGCGAAACGTTCGCTGTAACTCGGAACGTATACCTCGTATTTTGTCTTGGGTACGAATCTACTTGGCCTAAAGTGTTGCTTACTCCCATCACAGATTTCAAAGGCCCACTCTACAGATTGGTTGCCATCGTAACGAATGCAAACTCACGCATTTTACCAACGTTTAGTCGTGTTGTTTCAGGCATAGGTAGGTCTGTTGAGCTGCTCAAGCATTGGCGTCAGACGTTAGTTAGTTTCGATGTTCCAGTGAAATTAATTATTTGGGAAAGACGCATTTTCCAGTTTTAATTGTCGCAGCTTACGTTCTGGTTCATTCATTTTAGTCCTGAGTTTGTTTGCTTTCTCTGCTCTTACTTTAACTTTTCAACTTTTCACCCGTAAGCTTTGCTCGCAGCCATGAGGACGCGTAGTGTTACGTGAAATCGATTTCCTATTTAAGAAACTTTGGTGATCGATTCCTTGCTTACCCCCACTTATGGAGAGCGCTTACTTGGTCCAAAGCGCATGAAGTCGGAAGCAATCGCCCCTGATCTGAAAGCTAAGAATTTTTTTGCAAACGAGATAATCGTTCCACAAACCAAATACCGACCTCGAACATTCACTCGTCCCTCATATACATAACAGCCACGGTGTTTCGCGTAAATGAAAACACGTTTGAGGAATCAAAGAAAACGTTGAAACGTTTGTTTCTTCGCGGTCCGTTTTTACGCCAAACGTAGCAATTCTCCGCTACCGCAGCTTGATCCGTAGTACTGTTGCGATCGGAAAGGCGGCATGTGCGCAAAGCTCCGCGCTGTGGCAGCAAGCAACAATAGAGTTCACATGCCATGATCACTCCATTAATGCTTGTTCGCGCCACATATATGTGGTGTTGTTCTTTGCGCACATCCCGTTCGTGGTGAATTACACATTCCACGCAACGCCAACGGAGAGGTTGCAACAGCTCCACAGCTTGATCCCGTACTAAGAGTGAGCTTCAAGGAGGCAGAATGCTGAACGGGTAGGACAAAGGGTCAATGAGTCGATCACGTTCCTCAGATAAGTGGGATTTGCAATAAAACACGTGATCGCGCCGGAGACGACTAGCTTGTAAAAACGATCTGTAAGTGATTCGGCCAAATATGGCACCGCTAACGGCTGTTGTTGTACGAATAACAAAACCCTCACTCGTTTAAATAAGTATGTCGACGAAGTAATTTCAGGACCACACTGACGGACATTCAATCCCTATGGTTTGTAAGGTGGCAGTTAGAAGTGTTGCGCCGGCGCCAACCCACTTATTCTTCTTGAGGTCGTTCTATCGCGATGCTGTGAGCATTTGTCGCCGTTGGGCCCGTATATTCAACTTCGAAAATGACTGGAGTTATGCAGCAACGCGCGACGCCAACAAACCTGACAAAAAAATTAGCCATCCGAACATAGCCGACACGTCCGATTTTTGCCGAACAAATACTTACACGTCCGAAGATAGCCGAACAAACACTTACACGTCCGAAGTTATCCGATTCGAGAAAAGCTGTTACAGCAAACAGAATATCGGACGATATTCTTAACCGGCATAGCACACGTACCCAGCTAACATCTCGTAGATAAGTATGCCGAGCGCCCACCAATCGACGGACTTCCCGTGACCTTTGCTCTGAATCACTTCCGGCGCAAGGTACTCAGGTGTGCCACATAGTGTCCAAGTTCTGCGTAAACAGGTCGAGCTAAGTGAAACACTGATTTATATAATTGCTGCCCCACGAATAAGTTCCGCGCTAAAACGTAGAGAAACTTGATGGCACTAGGATGGGTACGTTAGAGACAAAATTTCATTTAACAGCACTTCTTTTACAGAGAGTGATCAAATTAAAAAAGTCTGGGTGATTCTTGCATAAATAATGATATAACAGTCTGACCAGCCCATGTGGTAATTCCATGACGAGTTTATGCGAGAGCTAGGCATTAATTTTAAGGGCAGACAATAACACATGTTTATTCCAATTTGTAAAATGCTAATCCCACATATAGTTACCAAGAACGTCATTGGCACTGCAAATCTAGTTTAACAACTAAAATCACAGAAAAAAAGTTGATTGCCTTAAAAGATATCGCACGTTTAAATTTTTCCTCACTGATTAAAGTTTCCTTGCATAGGCTGAGCTCTCCTTAGACTTGGGGATTGTTATTACGCTGATCTCGTACCTACGAGAGATCCGTAGTTTGATTTGAGTTTTGGTTCTACGTGCTAGACAAGGACCCAAGCAAAAGTACTGAAGGCAACATATCGAACAAGCGGCACGAGACCAAACAAACGTGCACGCTCCAGCCACCTGTCAAGAACTCGAGCGTGACAGTGGCAAGGACCCAGATCAGCTCGAAAGAAATCCGCATGCAATTTCAACAAAAAGGGTAGCTTTGACAATTCAAACCGATGCCCATTCGCTAAAATTCGATTTGATTTCGAATCGAAGAAGCTGAGCATAGATCCGGATCCGCTTATTATCCGAGTTCGCATCCGTTCGTTACAGGTTGTGCTTATTTAGAAATAGCGGGTTTTCAAATACGGCTAACTCCCCGCGGCAGAAATATCGAACTGGCAGTCCGATCACAGAGATAATCTAAAAAATCAAAAAAATACCAAGACCCACGCAGCAATTGACTACAAATGCTTCAGGGTAAACAAGTCTACGGCAAACGCCGTTTCGTCAGCGCTCAAAATTGCACCCGTCCAATCGTATTACCTGGACGGCCTTTCGTCTCCAGACCGCAAATCACAAGAGAGCAGGTCTAACGCGGCAAAAATGCGATTTGCTTCGTCAAGTTGGCTCGGTAAATTAACTTAAGCGCGGCGCAGGATCCGCAAGCGCGTCGCTCCGCTGTGACCTCGCCACAGACAGGCCGCTGTTAAACGAACGTCATTCTCCGAGCGACGCGTCATTGTCAACCTTGTTTTGATTGCGTCAGCCTCCGTTTGAAAGCGTCCGGGGCTGGTTTCGGAACTATCCGCAAAAACAACCGCGGCGGCATTGTGCTTGATTCTATAGGGGTCGGTTTCCATCGCCTTCCAGTAGGGCGAATAACGAGATCGTATCCTTTCATGTGGACAATCAGGTTCGCGCGGCTTGCAGCACTCACTGTCACAATGCTTGAGTCAACAGTGCCGGCTGCATAACGGCAATAAAAACAGCATACAATGTGCGGACAGTCACGACAATGGGGCGGCTTATCTCGGTGGCCCCAGACCGGTAGTGGCGGTCGGAAGAATCAGCCACTTGGGGTCAAAGTTGCAGTGAAACTTATTTGCTATAAAAAAAGTACGTACAAGCACATTTATACAGTCGATAAAAGCAGTCTGGCTGTAGCAAGGTCCGCATTTCTTAACAAAACGCGGGAGGGTGCGAGAAAACCCCTGCGGATTAGTTCGAGCTCTGATGCTGTTTTCAGCAAATATACATCCTCTTTTGCTTTGCCCTGATCTTAACATATTGTAGAGACATTTATCTGCAATCGGTAAAGTCTTTCGTTCGGAGAAGAGAAAGACGTTGCGGGTAGGATTATACGACGCTGGGACACTGTCCAGCCTGGTCCTCCACATTTGTCAACCCCGCGCGGACGCCCAGCACTCTCACAGCCACTCACCGGTCTTCAACCTTTTTGGCGAAGCCGAAGTCTGTAAGTTTTGTGTGCCCGTCTCTGTC
>JGI24021J15306_10002031_pt1 | contig 21133 bp, 10 predicted proteins | sample Ectturendosymbi1_FD_15306 | JGI IMG/M metagenome (IMG submission 15306)
AATCGCTGATCGTATTTTGTTTCTTGTGAAATAAATATGGATTTGAACTCGGCAGCAACACGTTGACACACGTTGACACACGTTGACACACGTTGACACACGTTGACACACGTTGACACACGTTGACACAGCTAGTTGAAGAATGGTATTTTTAGCTCATTTGTTCTTCCGGTTTTGCAGAACAGTTTTTAAAAATTAAGAAGATTTCTCTTTCAGGTATGCGCGGAGAACTAATCGAAATTTGAAATAATTGTTCGGCTAAATTTATTATCCATAGAGCACCTGTCGTAATTACGGTGCAAATGCCTGTAACAAAGTTGACAAGGATTTTTTTGCCTAAAAACATTTGTACCGTTTCCGCTTGGGTTGCTGGTTTATTTTGTGGGTGAACACCACCAGCTATGACGTTCTAAGCAGCATTTACTACAGAACCTTTTTCTTGTCTGTCTCAAAACCTGGCGATGCCGGTGTCAGAAGGATTACAATTTTTTGTGTTAACCACGCTAAAGGAGCAGAAACAAGTCTAGGTTAATAAAACATTAGGTTTATTGGGAACTACGTGCATTGTTGCCCTATCTGCATAACAAATAAAAAAGCGTCTAAAGTTTTGAAACGCAGAAAACAGCGTCGTCAAACCGGTTTCTGAACAACTGCTATAAAACTGTAGCGAATTAATAGTGGAGAAAACTATAAAAAGTGCATTCTACACTCAAGCAATCGAGACGCAAATCCATGAAAATGATTAACTAGAAGCTCGTGCGCCATTTAACGTTATGTGAAGTCTCGTTGATCTTGGGTCACCGTGCCGCCACTAAACTTGAGTGGCGCAACTATGTTTGCAGAGAAGGCGAACCAAGTCGTCTTTCTCTGCGGGCCAAGTGCTCTACAATATATATTTAAGTTGTTCTATTGACCGGCTATTACTGTCGTCCGAAAAAGCAAGCATCAGCAGTTGGCACTGCACGGCAGTCAATAAAGACTTTAGCCTGCTAAGAATAGAGTTGAGACGATGTGAAAACGATTAAGACACTGGAATAAGCCACGACTTCGCGCTTTTCAGTGTCTGTTTATGGCGTTCCGACACTAAACTGTTCTTACCAGAGATATTCAGATCTAAGTTAAACAGGTAAACACCAGTTTTATTTAAAATGTTCTTTAGCAAACGCTCTTTGTACAACGCGGTAACAGCTCAGTGGTTGACAAGAAATAGGCAAAACGAGCTTCAAGGCTGTTATCATTAACTGTTCCATGAGGCTCTTGTCGACAGGCAGTTGTTGTTCGTGAAGCAACTAAAAGTACATTTCAGTTTTGCTTGTCTTTTTTACCCTCAACTGGTCGCCTTATGTTTCAAGAATGACAGAGATTCTGTATAAGGAATAAGGAAAGAATGTTAAGGTTGAACGAGGCAAACAGTAAAAATTCTGCGAGTAAACTGTTCTACANACCCAGCGTATTGAGAGTTAAAAAGCAGCAAGTTTGTGTTAGATGTCTGTAAAGCTTTTCTGAGAGACAGCGCCTATCCNAGCAGAGTAAAGCGGTTAGATTCAACAAATTTCAAAGTTGCACAACAGCTCCACAGTTTAAGTTTCTTGGCCGNTCATCTTTTCCGACAAAAACTAGAGTTGAAAAGCACCAACAAACTGAGAAGAGGTTATTCCGGCAACTGCAGTCAGCCATAACAACTGCTTGGTCAGCCGTAACGAGCCTGGTTGAATGTCGTACTTTTCGGCCACGTTACTTTACACACCACCAAAAACTTCAGGCACTTTTTCACCCTAAAGAGGATTTTCAAAGTTGTGTGAGCAGCAATGCAGTTCAAACCCTACTGGAAGCGCTTCGGTCAGCGCGTGACAGACAGCATATAATTAGGCCCATCTTTTCTACGGAACACATTGCTGCTGCTTGAACTTGCTTTTGATGGTGGAATGTTTGTGGACTGCATAAAAATATTCTTAGCTGATCCAACACGAGCCAAGGAGCTGCACCGGATAAATAGACTATGGTATAAGAGTGAAGAAAAGAAGCTGTTGTTTTGGTTCCTCTACGCTAATTTTACAGGTCGTCGGCTTAAGTTATAAACGAGATGCAGGTGGGAACTTGAGGTGGTGAACATAAAGAGTCAAAGCACACAAAAATATTCAGTCGACAGTGACAATAACTACAGGACTTGAAACATCGAATCACGAGATCGGTTTGAAGACAGTCCGCACCAGATGCAGATTGAGTAACTCGTTGTAAACACTATAGCTGATGTGATACAAATCCTGCTATGCTTTTCTTTTCGTTATTTTTGCTAACTTATTTCAAAAATGTGAATAGACTCAATTGTGCTGCAAATTTGTTTGTGGTTAGGTTCTATATTTAACTTCAATCGCGTAGAAAGAGCTTAAATGTAGCTCAGCACCAAGCCAACTGTTTTTTCAAACGATATGCTCTGATTTTGCATCGAACATAAAGATTTTCACTGCTGTCAATACTTTCGTAAGTGTTTCGCACTTACATTAATATCAGGCGAAAAATGAGAAGCTTACATCAAGATCTCTTTTTTGCAGTAATCAGGGACTTCTTCAAAGTAGACATTATTTTATCTAAAAGTTAATTAACTACGACATGTCGATAAAAAGAAGTAAACGCGCATTCCTTTGCTTTTGATTGTAAGGTCCAATGAAAATAGAGACGCGCAGCTTTTGCTTTTGGAGGAGGAAATGGAGACTCAAATTGCCATCAAGGAAACTAAAGCTCGAAACGAAGAGCGTTTACGGCTTGAAGCAGAAGCTAACCTGATGAAATCACAATATGAAGAAAGAATTTCTCAACTTCAAGACGCCGTTACCAAACTGCGTAAGGTAAGAAGTTGTGGATAACAAAGAAAACTACGTATTTTACGTAAACGCTTCATGAAGCAATAATTATTTGTGAAAAGAAGGGTTTGTTTTTCCTTTTGCAAGTCGCAGTCTTCACCGAGAAGTTGACCGAGGACCAGGTGATGATTTCATCTCTCGTATGGCTTGGTCGCATCTTGGTGTATAACCAGCAAAACAGTAGTAATGTTGGTTACTGTGAACCGTGTGTTTCGAAGCATTTTCGAACTGCTGCTCTCACCGCCCCCTTGAGAGGAAACGCAGGCTTGAATCTGAATGGTTGAATGAAATTGTTGCAGCCTACAGCCATATTCGTTAACAAACGAGACACTGGCCAACGAAATTTTTTGGTTCATAGGGTGAAAGCGCTTTGAGGTAAATCTTGGCTGCTGAATCCGAAAATGGCATTGCATTTTAAGAATTGCCTCTAGTTTTTTAAATATATCTATTTTTCCACATTTGCACATATCGCGACATTGTGCATCCCCTTGCAGATCATATGCACCTTGAGTGAAAAGAGCTTCTAGTTGTTTAGCATTGCTTGAATCTTCTAGTTGTTTAGCATTGCAAGATGAACCGTTTGTTTCGTTTCATGTCCGGTCTCAGAATCCAATGTATTGTTATAGTTAATGGCGTTGTATCTGCGCAAGGGGAGAATGTTAGACATAATTCGCAATCATGCACATTCTCTGTATCATTTAACTTAACTTCCTTCATAAGAGTTACGCAAGCTATGGAAACGCAAGAAGTTATGCCGCTGACATTTAACACCATTGCTCACACAGCGAAATATTTCATACATTGCACACAGAAATATGCCCAGGGTTAATTTAGTCCATCTCGTGAAAAGTTCTCTTATACCATCTACACTTGTGGCTTTGCTGGGAACTATCACGCATGATCGGGTCTAGCAGCAATCTGATATCATGTGACGTGACGGTCCCATCCCCCCTGATATCTCTCTTTCATAGGTGCAGGAGCAAGCGAATTTTTGGGGGTGTAAAGCATTTTTGCCCAAAATTTCCCAAACTTGGCCAAGAAGTTGTCGTGCAAATTTCGCCGACCGTTTTTTGGTGTGGCCTCCGAAAAACGGTCTTTACTTGTTTTTCTGCAAATGTTGGGCGCCATATTTGAAGTCAAACAATGTTGGAGGCCATTTTTGCCCAGATTTTCAGGGATTTTGCCTAGATATTTGGGGATTTTGTTCGGATTTTCAGGGATNTTGCCCAAATTTTCAACAAATCAAAACTTTTGGGGGCGCGCTTGCACGCCCTGCACCCACGCCTCCTACACCACTGCTCTCTTNTATAGTCTTGACAACTTGATAGAACCGCTCACGTTGTTTCTCACTTCGACCACTAAGGTTTTCAGGGAATCGATAAAAATGGCTGAATAAGTTGTGAACGTTTACTCTCATTATGTCTCCATGAGCTTGGAAGTTTCAAAGCATCGGTTCCGCAAGATGTAGTTGTCTGTTTCGCTTTACTCAAGAACTCCTGCACTACAGAAACACACGAACACCGGGCAGCAGACTCAACTGCAGACTAAGTGAGACAAAGGCTTGATCTTAACAATTTGCGAATTTATGCTCTGTCAAAATTCCGGCTTCACCTTTCTCATTACTCAAAACCAGGAAATGCATTACAGATGTACTCGAAACATACACCAATTTCATCTATTGCCGAAATGACGAATTGCTTCATCAAGGTCTATTTTATGTGCAATGGCGGGAAGATGATGCTGTCACAGTCAACCAGTCGTTAGTTTCTGATGTTTTTCATCCTCACAACAAGCTCTTCGTGCACCAGACAATCCATTATTTGCCAGTGGAGATCATGAGCTCTACTATCCCGCAGACAAATGAAGCATGGGCGCTTTGACAAAACCACCTACCTTGCTGCACCACACAGCAAAACGTTGACAATTTTTAAGTCAACACACANCACCCGTTTGCTTTCGTTGCAGCACAGCTTGCGCATGACCATCTGCACCAATCAGTGGCGAACGCAGAAATTTTCATAGGGGGGTTTCATTCAGTGGCATATGGTGGTCATTTGTTTCTGGTGTGCGGTCTTTGTGACGTCGCAATTTGACGTCATATTCATGTTTCCAAACCAACGTTTTGGCGAAATTTGTTGACATAACATGCATATTCTTCTACACGCCCCCCCTTACTTTATGTGTCATTGCACTGCATATAAACTATCAGCGCTCCAAATTAGGATATTGGAGGAAAATAAACTCCATGCTGCGACACAGGAGTTCATAAATGCAAAATTTTGGCTGCGTGTTGAAAAGGGGAGTAAAACACACTCATCACTGCGTCAGAGCAATTTACAACTGCAAAATGAGGCTGCACTAATGCCTTGTCGAATACGAGCAGTTGAGCATAGAAAGTGTGCGACTGGACTGGCTGGCGCACACCCCGATTTGGAAGATCGGTTCATGCTAAACTACACAACAGGGTTGCCACTCTGTCTTCACCAAAAAAAGCCAGACCTTGTCCCAAATAAGCAAGATAGCAGTTTTGAGGCATATACACATGAAACATGCACAACCACACACAAAATAGACATTAAAGCTCGTCAAAAACATCGATATAACACAAGTCCGATGTTTTCCCCGTAATTACACTGTCGTACATTTGTTTTTTATCAATAACATAGATCATTTTTAGGGCAACAGAAAAAATTTCTGCAATGTTCTGTGCACCCTGCATGGTAATAGACCCTCGTCGCAAGAGATTTGTATTGAATATGCAGCTCAGACAATGTTTTGCCAGAGCCAGGCCTATCCGGCTGAAAATAATCCAGAAAAGAGCCAGATTTTTCTGACTTTTTTATTTCCAAAAAAAGCCAAGGTGTTCAAAAAAAGCCAGAATTTCAAAATCTGGCTTCAAAAAATCCAAATTGGCAACTCTGCTACAAAAGAATTGAGAATGCGCATGAAGTGCGCAAGAAAACTTGCAATTTTTTGTTGTGTACAAATGTCCAGCAAACTTTAATTTCTCCTTCTTCCNTGCTGAGACATTATGAAATGCCTGAATGCTTCTCTGTTAAAAAGTGCTGTTTTGAGCTCGTGCAACAGTTCTACCATGCTACAGAAAGTGGTAATGTAGCCAATACGGTCAGCGCTTGCGCTGATCAGCCATAGCAGACAAAATAAAGACAATTATTTCGAATAAAGCGAACTATCGCGTAACACAATCTTGAACATGCGTAGTGGACGAAAGGTCTGCAGAAAGTGGTGAGATGGTTTCTGGACGCAGACGATAACCCTGATTCTCACCAAAACATAATTATTACTTTTTGGCCCATTTACCATGTTCCTTGAAATTTGTATGCAAATTTATTCCAAGTTATTTGCATTAAGTCGACAAATTAACAAGCAAAAAGTATGCGGAAACAATTAATTTCCTTTGCGCAGTTAATAAAGATTTTGTAAAATATCAAGCTCAAGGGGGGGTGTTAACCCCACCCCCACTTGCGTATGATCTTGTCACCAATTGGGAAACAGGTAAACTTGTTGCCACTGAGCAGCAGCACAGCTTTCAAACGTCGTTTACAGTTGTCGATGAACAACTGCCACACATCCGACATGAACTACAGGCCCACTAGTCAGAAGACCATCAACGAAGGGTCTTTACAAATGTGGAATATTCAATGTCTCAAAAACTAGAGCCAATTCGGCAAAAACTCTAGGTGCATTTTTGGATTCAGCGACACAGACTTACCCTAAAAACGGTCCAATATTTGTGGCCTGTTATTTGAACAAAACGTTAGTTGACCTGTGTTTGAATCAACCGTTTTTGCTAGATCCATCGTATTACTATATTTCCTACATTATTTGGTTTCCACATAGTCTGGAGGACCGATTAAACATCCGACGAAATCTGTGCTGTGAAGTCTTTCATCGTACCGGTAGTCGGATTTGCATTTCATTCGCGATATGGCAAAAAAACTATTGTGATTCTGGTGCAATGATCAACGACATTCTGAAGTTTTTTGAAACTGCTGGAAAATTTTTACGTTCACAATTTTGTCAAGACTTTTGTTCAGGACCAGGCTTAGTGTCTCAAGTGTATGACGTGACGATTGTCAAACGCAGGTCGATGAGCGATTGTCGAAAACAGTTCCCCTGGAGAACGAGATGGAGAAGCTTAGAGAAAGACTGTACGAGACAATGAAGGTAATCTCAACATAAAAAATGGCTCTACCAATTGAAAACAAACAGTATATCGAGAGTGTGTGACTAATGAACTTACAGCATTAAAGCAAAATCGGATTTGGAAACAGAATCAAAATGGCTTCTTATTATGTGCGGTTAATCTCTCTCAAATGTCGGAGTTTATTAAAATTTACTTTGATTGCAGTACTTTCATTCAAGCAAATGCGTACAACATCCGAATTCAGGCATTGAAACTGGTATTTTGTTAAAAAAACGTGGCTAAAATCGCCATAAACGGCAAATTACATTGCATTAAAAATGCGCATTAATTGAGTTTCTACAGATCGGGTTGCAATCAATCTAAATGATCAAAAGCAATGCGGTTTCAAAAGTATCGGTGATGATGACCATTATCGCAAATTCGCGGCTACAGCGTACTGCCGAGTTACGTAAATTAACGTTTTATTGTGAATCCGCGTTACTTTCATATTGCTCTCGAACTTTCCATAGAAATACGTGCATGCTCTGAGTTGGCCCTTGCATGTAAGAAACGAAAATTTGCGGAGCGTCCTTTGATTCGGTAATTGTGGCCAAGCAAGCAGGAATGTCGGGTATCAAACAACATTTTGACTTTCAGTACCAGAGTAAACTTATCTGAAAGAGCTGCTGAGCGCATATCAGGTTGAGTTCATTACTTTAATTACCATCTTTCAACCCAAGTTAATTGTAACCTGCAGGAATGTGCGCTGCACCGGCAAACACTAGCTTGACACTTGTCACGCATCGCTGCATTTCAAGACAAATGAAAGGTACGAATATCATGACGGCAAGTCCGACATTTTGTCGTCTTGTAAAAGAAACAAAAACAAGTTAAAAATAATATTTGTGTTGAAGCGAGTGTCGTCACGTCAAAATGCCATCTTGATATTATTTCACGAACAATGCGTAGAAAAAAGCGATCATGAGGCGAGAAGTTTGAGCCCCAACTTCGTACATGTCAGGGTTTCTTTCCCTTTATTTAGTCACAAACGTTTCTGGCTGTTCTCGCCCCAGCTCTACCGTCACGCTTTCGCATCGAGAGTTGCGGTGGGGGGTCAATCCATTGGCTTATTGTGACTTGAAGTAGACCTCTTGCGCAAGAACAGCCCAACGTAAAGTCTCTGGTAAAGGTCTGTTGCAAATTCCAGCTTACCGTTATCCAACCAGTACCAAACTATTCGTTCGTCAAAGTGGGTTTGTTTTTGACAACTTCATCCAACCCCTGAAGCAGCCACGCAAGCTGCATCGTCAATAACCTTCGCATTCTGAACTGAGATTACAAATCACGAAAGCAGAGGCTTCCATACAGTCTTCCTTGCGTGAATGGATTCAAGTTAGGGTCTGCTAGGCTTGTTACCCACACAAAGTGTTGTTGGTGACATGTTTACAAATAACTTTCAATCCAAGCCTTGATTATGTTTTTTTACAATGCTGGCTCACGCCAGCATGCGGGATCGTGCGGGATCGTTTTCGAAACTGTAATATGAGTGCACTTCGACCTCTGCAGTTAATGACAATTTGTTAATTGACGCAAAGGGCAAACTGGTGCAACAAAATCTTTGACTGAAGCAATCTTTTTCGGATAAACTAACAAAAATAGAAGCTTTAAACGCGATGGTTGCAAAAAAATTACTTCCAAAAAAATGCAGCTGATCACCGTTGGTAGATCAAAAATCGCAACCCTGGCCGACAACTACAACAAACTATCCGGTTTGAGTTGCGCAGTTGCAAGTTGCCACAATTATTCCAATTTATGGCACAATTGTTGGCGTTTGTTTCTCCAATTTATCATATCCTACACTTGTATGGATCGTACGTTACGTGATTTAAACAACCAATCGGACGCCACCTCGCGCAAAATCAAAATGGAATCATTAGCCAGCAAAGGGTATTGTGGACTAGTTTATGAAATTCGTAATAGTTTACTGTTTGGATGTGTTGATGGACGAAAGTTCGAATGGTTTAAAAGAACTTTGTGATGATGGAACGCTAGCTCTAACGACAAAACATCTTGCAATTTTCGCGAAGCTTTTTTGCCGTCACACTGCTGGGACATGTCAGAACTCGGAATGAAATCTATCTGTGGAGAGCGTTTTTTGCAAAACGTGAAAGCTGCGCATTCTGTCCGCTTTGAAATATTGAAGCCTGAAATTATATTTTCTGTGCAGATCAAACTAGACTGTGGTTTGGGGATGAATGTGGAAGTAAAATATTGCTTTATGATATTTTGTAACGTTTTTTTATGCTTCTGCCCAGGAAAAGTTATCTCTGCAAGCAAAACTGGAAGAGGCTGAGACCCAAATCGTCCTGCTTCAAACCCAAATCGCTTCTCTTAATGCTGAACTTCATGAAAAAAGTGTATTAAATGCGAGGTACGTCTACGAAGAACAGCTCAACAATTTCTTAAAGAAGTAGAAAGATTTCCGTCACTTGCATAACAGCGAAAAAATAAAATTTTGAGTAACAATTATTTTCTTTCTATCCCCAGGGAAACCGATGCCGCCTTTCTGTCTTTCGCCGAGCAACAAACGATGACGGAACAAGTCCTCACGCTCACGTAAGCGCTCTTAGGTTTTTGCTTTGGAATAAAGTTTATGTTTTTCAGGTTCCAGCAGTCGGTTGGTCAAGAAATATATTAACTTTCCGGCAGCTGTGGCACGGGTTTATAAGCCACTGGCCTACTACTATGACCTCCGTAAAGTGCGTGAAAAACTGCTGCTTGAAAAAACTGAAAAACTGTCTGCTTCATAACAATGTCAACCAGAAAAACGGACCGCGTGTTACTCACATCTCCATACTCATATCAACAAATTGCCAAAGTCTGACGCTTTTTTGATAATTTTTTACTGTTTTTTCGGATTCCGTGTGCCGAACGATCAGCCAACGTACTGTACTGACTTGCTCAATTTTCGAATCCATTGTCGTCAATATTATCAATATTTATAAGCCGTTCGTATTTTGATATTTTATCTTTTCTCCTTTTACACATCGGTGACATGGTGACATATCTGTATAATGTAGTCCAGTGTTCTACTAACTCCTTGTTGATTAAATGTCTCGCTATCACTGGATGTTGCAACGTCTCTGGCGTTTCGTAATTCTAAAAAGTGGAATCGAGGACAACATTGTATTTGGCAACTTAAGGTGTTCCAAGCATCGCATGCGAACAATTAATTCTCATCCTTCTCCGTTCTCGCGGGTCTCAACAAACTTCAAGGCAAGGTCAAACATGCTGCCGTGACGTGTCAGATTGGGCGACGCTCCAGTGAAACTATGCAGAGGTCGCACCCTGTATGCTAACAACAAAACGACTCGCAAACTTGAGCGGATGGTTCCCATGCTGCCATTGAGCCTTTTCAGACTGGTGGGAACAAAAGTTTAAAGCATTCCATTGCTTCGGCCGTCAACCAAAACGGCCTCCCGGCGTCGTTCTTCAAAAAGGCTGTAAATGTTATGTAGAAAATAAAATATGTGGCACTGAAAATGTATATTTACCTAAAAACGTGTGATTAAATTTGTGAATTTGTACTCGTTATCTTGCACAATTTCGTAATAGATCAGTTTTTCGTTCATGTTACGTAATACATAATTTACACCTTATCAGTCCCCATCATTTGCGTCGTTTACAAAAGACAAATTTCTTCTTTGTTAAAACGTCTACCAGTTTGAAGATACCGAAGACCAAGTTCACTGACACAGCATTAATTTTACGCCATTTCATAATGAATCGAATCTTAATCTCATTCTACACATGAACGTATATGAAGGACGCAACCAACAGAGCAGCACCAGGCATTCAGCCCCTTTCATTTTCCAAAATTAATAAAATTTGGAAAAAATTTTATTGATTTTGGCAAACTTCACTTCCTTTCAAAGTTATTTTTCCTGACTGTTTGGTCTCTTTACCACCTTGTCAAGAACCTAAAGGCTTCTGTACTGTAAAACCTTCATTTTTCATTTTCTCTAAAGTGCTGCGCTGAAGCCCAGAATCCTCAAAAATCTTTTCACCTGTTGTAGATCTGCGAAATTGCACGTATATCCAATTATTACGCGGCCGAAACTGACCAGTACAGGATGTTGCTGACAAGCGACTTATCAGAGCTTGGCGATGTTTGTACTTCGGCTTTTAGGGCCAAAAGCTTAGGCAAGACATTTCACCTGCAGCTGACAAAGTTCCAAAACTATCTTGATTTCAACAACGCCGGTTGTTGGTTTTAATTTTCTCTGACATGAACATGCACATTGCTGCTTGCTTACTTTTCCTTATCCATCATTTACTTGTAATTTATGTTTGTTACTGAGAAAATCAGAAACAACCACAATGAATACCAACACACTTATCTTTGGTTTACAGAGAATCTGCCAAAGTTCAAGTTGAATACATTATTCAGAGAATAGGTCCTCGTTCCGCCCTACATTTACATTTAGGATGTCTGCGAATCGTTTTCTCTCACGACAAACCACCAATTCTCTATTTGTGAACTTATCTACGCTGCGTTGTAAAACCCATCCCCAAAAAACGTACCACATACAACGATGTGATGCAATTTGCGCACAACAAAAGAAACATCAAATCGACAAAAGATAAGCACAGTTAAAGCCGAAGAAGACAATTATTTTCTTTACTTGCCTCTGCATTAGTTCACAGTTGCGCGCAATTTGCATTTAGCAATGACGATGTCTTGCTTTTAGAAAAAGTGAAATATCTTCGCTCGAATGGCAAACTGGTTTGTCGTTGAGCCAAAATTGAAGCCCACATAAAACGTTTTCACATAAAAGTGGAACAGAAAGGACTATATTAACCTTTAAGTACAGAGGTACAGTCAACACCGCACAAAATCACATTCTAACCTGATAGGAATGCTATCTCGTTTCCAAACATTAAAAATACAATATCGGGATTTTCTTTCCTTTGCCAGCGCTAACAACAGAAAACTTCGCGATTCCCACGACGACCTTCGAGAGGTTTTGGAATCGCAGCTTTCTGCGAACAAGCGACTTTCCTCTCAGCTGAAGCGAGTTTCGCCGAGGTCGACTGTTGACGGCGGTTTCAGATCACCCCTTTCTTCGTTGACCCCTTCAAGGTAAGAGTAAAATAATAGAAAACTTGCTTCAACTCATAACTCCTGCTTCAATACATTTTCTGCTTTGCAATATTTCGTTATTTAAATAAGCTGCTCTCTTCCGGCGTCAGCACAACTCATTTTGAAAGCTTGACTTTGGTTAAATTCGCGGAGCAGAAAAAACTCCCTTATTGTTAACTGCGGTCATGCTTGGAATGAAAACGATGCAATATTAAGCGGAGCCCAACCTTTCGGTGTCAGTTCATGACTTAATCCAATTTGAATGAGGATCTTTTCGGTATATTCGAAATTATCAGTTGTTTTTCTTCGAACCTGCTTCACTGGAACGTTAAAGAAACTTTCTGATACGCTCATCTTTTTCAAATTGAACTTAAACACCTTTGATCCTTTTTTGAGCCTGTACATGTTTTCAACAAAACTTCAGTTTCACAATAGTCACAATTAACTATAGTATAAACAAATCTAAGGAGCAAACCGATTAGAAACGACGTTGGTGATTAGAAGCTCAGGTGGATCTCAAACTTCTGATATGGAACGGTGGTACTCAGCCTTTCTTTACTTGCGGGCCTCCGACTGCATTAATTTCTCAAGTGGACCCCAACATTTTCATTTAGAAAAACGTAATATTTTGAAAATGTAGTGTGACGGGAAATTCTAATTTCAGGTTCAAAATCAGTGAACTATAATTTAAGTGCAAAGGTTACCTGAGCCGATGCCAACATGCTTCTGCCCGCAAGGGTTATCATGTAAGAGGATGTTATGAATAGCGTCCCCATNCACATCTTAGCGGATCACATATTGGGTGATACTGACTTGGAAATTAAAAATTACTTTTTGTCCCAAACGCTATAGATCAGTGGTTCTTAACCTTTACAAACACGGCGAACCCTTACGTAGTTTTCCAAGCTTTTGTCGAATCCCATTTTTGCCCAGTATAACAGAAAGTAAAAATGGGTTACCGAAATGAAATCAATCAACAGGTCATATTTAATTATGTAGTAGACCCACGCTTTTAGTCATGTTTCAGGTGATCTCCGTCGAACACCTGAAACGGCTCCATCGAACCTTGGGGATTCGATCCAACCCAGGTTAAGAGCCACTGCTGTAGATGATTTTCTGGAGTGCCAACCGCAAACAGTGCCTTAGATTTCATAAACGACTGCATTCCACCTTTGCAAACACCCAAAAATTGGAGGCAATTTTCCATTCTGCATGCTTAAAAACGTCCAGGAATAAGTTTCAATCAGGTGGATTTGTCATACTTGTGGCAAAATTGAATTAAATTCTTAAATCAGACCAATTACAGCTTTAAATTTATAGTTAAAATTAATTTCAATTTCAGAATTGTCTGAAAAGTGATGCTCACAAATGCTGAATTTGGCGAAATGCGCGATTTAGTGGATTTTCTACACGTGTGACTGCTTTTTTTGCAGTAACGCAAACATCTTCAGACCAGTCTAATCACACCTTTCAAGCTGCCCCGTTGTACTATTGATAAATACAAGTCACATCTGCCATTATTAATATTCATGTCGTGTGAGTGTGCTGACGTCACGGAAACGAAAAACTACTTAAAATGGAATGTTGGCCCCAGATTGGCTTTTGATAAACCGCAACTGCTGTACTGAACCACCAGACGAAGCTTCCTCTTACTATTCATAGCCTTGTGCATTATTAGTGACTGTGCTCTTGTTTTAAGTAAAACACTGCTGGAAGAACGGGCATTTTCCTTAAGTATGCGTTCTGGTAATTTCATATGTCCATCATTTACTTTGGTTCAACTCATACCTAAATATAAAAGTTATGTGGCTGAGAAAAGACAGTATTGGGTGGACATATATGCTCATTACACTTTACACTAGCACTAACAAGCCACTTATTCGAGTGCTGGTCTTAACATCTATGTTGTACCGAATACCTCTTGCTTCCACAGACTTGACATTCCCCTCGTCACTAGTGGTCGCTCGTCGCAAAACTCGAATTACGAGTCGGACGTTCTCGCTCAGTGCGACCCGCAGCTGAGTTCAATCATCTCCGAGGGAGGAGCCACGGATGATGAGACTGAGGCAGATTTTTCATTTAAGTCATCGGTAGATGGCGTCACGTGCCACGGACACAATGGCTTTGAAAGGGACAGCGGGCTGGGGACATACAAAGACGAACAGGAATCAGATTTGGATTCGACACGAAACTACCGTCGCCGTTTCTCAGCCAGCCGCCTTCGCGAAGTTTCCGCCTCTTCTTTTGGGGGTAGACAACGAAATGTTCAGCAACATAAAGAGAATTTCGGTAACCTCACTGACGTCACTGACGAAGACGGCGACGCTGCCAACTACACAGATGGTAAAAGAAGAAGATACAACGATCGGACAGGGAAGAAGAGCACGAAGCGAAAGGTACAAAGTTCGAGGCTCGAGAGTCTAGGAAATGGGATTCAAGCATAAAATATCCTGTAAACAATCTTCGCTTAGAAGAGAGTGATGTTGTTAACGTTTAAAACGTTTTCATCATTTTTTGACTGAGGTACCATTTTAAATACTTCTATGTTTGATTAAAACTTAGTTATAAGCAGGTAACGACACTCACGCTTAGGACCTGAACAAGCTGATATTTTCGGGGAAGGGAAAATGATTGTACCTTGTTGTTTTACATAACAACTAAACTTATTTTTGAAAATTTCGGGGAGTAATTTCCCAGCTGTTCCCCTCGGTTGCAGCCCTGCTCACATTTATTGTTTATTGGCTAAGTCAGCGTTTCTTAACCTTTATCTACCTCAGCACCCCCTTTGGTCACGCCTAAGCAGTCCAGCACCCACTACCATTGGCTAACACCTGGTTACTATGACGATAAAGTAAAGGCAGGTTTGTCCAAACATATTCCTTTTACCTTAGACCGCCACATATGTGACCTTCCCCAGCACCCCTGAAATTGATTTCAGCACCCCCTAGGGGTGCTAGCACCTCAGGTTAAGAAACCTGGGCTAAGTGATTCAGTGGGCTGAGCACCCGCGAACGAAGCTGGTATGCTGGGTTCGATTCCCGGTCGGGTCATACCGAAGACTTAAAAATCAATACTTGCGGCCTGTCCAGCCTCGTGCTCGGCGTTTAGGGATGGATGCAAGGGAAAGCTTCGCGCGGAAAGCTTTTGCCATTGACTCACCACCAGTGCAGCATTCACTGCGAAAGCAGCCGCGTGGTCCACGGCGCAAGCAAGTGGAGATGGGCGCCGTAGACAACTCGTGTTACGCCCGAAAGGAGCAAGTGAGCGAGTATAAACGAATTTAAAGTGAAGATTTATTGCCTCACCACTTCTATCAACTACAGCTGCTTTTGAACTGATCATGACACGATCTTTCTCTTTTCAGATCGTGCTTCGGCCCCAGACACTCATGTCAGGCCCTCTCTTCAAAGTCATCCTCTGCGGAGACATGAATGTAGGAAAATCTAGTTTCATTTTTCGAGCATGCAAAGACAAGTTCAACCCCCACACGCGATCTACCTTAGGTTTGTTTTTACGTTTGGAGTTCAAACCTGGTTGTTTTTGCGGATTATCACTCGTTTGGTGTCGCTGTTCAATTTTTCCCCAACAATTTCTCGAAGAATAACTGATGTTGCTAATGGTGCTGTGGCCACAAGTAACTTTAAGTATGAAAACCAACCGATACTGATATTACTAAATGTTCCGGCTCTCTGCATATAAAATAATTTTGTTATTTGCAAGTCCGTTAAACAGTTTCCACCACTGCAGGCGTTTAGTTTTTTAAAATATTTACATGTGTATTGCCTCCTGCAAATGCGTAAAACTGTAGGAATCATATAGTTTAGGCAAGATGTAATATAATTTTTTTTCCTTAATTTAGTCTTGAAACCGAAGCATTCTGGATGCTTCTAATTCTGTAGAAGGGAGACAAAAAACTGCTGAGTTATTAACTGTACACCCAATGAATGGTTTGGGAGTGCGAAAACCCCTGTAGTGGCTCGGCATCACCTTTGTTGGTAATAACTCACGAAGGTGAGTAGTTACATCAAACTCTTAGACATTGCTGGAAAGGGCACTGCAGAGCGCATCTTATGATGTAATTCATGCGCGTGTATGAGGTCACTGCAGGGGAGGATCCAAGGGGGGAGATTGGGGCCAAATTCTCAACTGAAAACTAAGGAAGTAAAGATCTGTACAATTCGGATGATTTTGTACAATTCGGAAAACAACATTCGCGATATAAGGTCATTTTGCCGTCCATTGTTTTGTCACAGCATTTTTGTGAAGTATACTTCATCTCTGTTGCAGTGGTGAACCCGTAACGAGACTTAACTAGCAAACATTACTGAAATTGCCCCCCAAACCTTACTGGCTGGATCCACCCCTATGTCACTGTGATGTACTTCGTGGGAAAACCCGAAATTTTATCCCTGCAATAACTGTAGTAACTGTTTGCAAAACGTCTGTGCAAGGAAGAGAATGCAGATTGGGAAAAACTGTTACTTCACAAAACATGTCACCAACGCTGCCATCTATGAAACAAAAAAAGATTTTGCGGTTCATCCTTTCATTTTGTAGTCTAAGGTGTCAAACATCTGATAACCAAAGGTGTTTTTTGTTCTTCGATTTTGATAAACTCCATTACTCCCGTTATACAAACAGCAACCATCTGAAAATTGCACAATAACTTCATACATGTAGATGTAGCTTAAGCCTTCCTGCCAAGTTTGAAATAGAGGGAAATGTTACTAAAATGTTCTACAACCTACTGTCTAAAATCCACAGACAAAGAATAAAAAAACAAATTTTCTCAAAAATTTCAAATGCCAAGGTATATATTTTTGATAGAGGTACATCAATATGCTTGTTAAAAAATGTCTTGGTTTTCTTTCTACCGCAAATAAGTCGTGAATTGTGACCAAAAAAGTGATGGGTGAACCTCTTTTGTGGCTCACGGAAATTCAAAGGTAAAAAACAGGCTTGTCCATGGGAATGTCATTCCTATGGGAATCCCATGGGAAACGTTCCATGGGATGGGATGGGACAGCACACATTTGTATTTCCCATGAGACTGAGAAATAGAATGAGAGTGTCAGAATGTTACTGAATTGTCATACTTAGACTCTACTTCTGAATTTTCAAGTCAATAAATTTTGTCGTTTTGCATGTCTCTTTGTACATGTAGTCCTGTTTAGTAGATACTAAACCTAAAATTTCATAAATTTATTAATTTTAATTGAATTGTATTCCATATTAATATTACAATAATGTAATGGGATTCCCATGGGATGGGACAGGCATAAATTGCTTAGGGATGGGACAGATAAATATGTCCCATGGACAACCCTGTAAAAAACTAATATTCCCCAAATGATGCGATGAGTGTTTTTCTTTGTTTTTTTCTGGTTAGTTGGACTACTTGTAAGATTTACAAGTCAAAAACGGTTTGAAAATGCATGCAGGTAATCGTGTTACCAAATGTTGAAGAACTTGTCCTGATCGGTTGAATGAACCAAAAAAATAATAAATGCATTTTTCTTAAAAATGTTAAATGCAAAGCTATATTTTTTTGGTAGAGAAAGTACATCTAAATCCTGGTCATAAATGTCTTGGTTGTCTTTCTACTGTATATGGTTCTGGGTTATGACCAAAACGGTGATGGGTGAGCCATTTTAATGGCTTTCCTGATCGCAAAGGGGCAGCGCTTTATCCCAATCCAACTTCAACCTGAATCCGGGCTTAGGTGTCTCACGATTATCTTGTTGCTGATCCAATGTTCTTACACGTTCAGAAACATTGATCACGTAGAAAGTACCAACCTATAAAAACCTTTTACGCTTTGAAAAAGACTGCATCGATTGTTTCACTGTGAAAGGCCCATCACCAAGATAACTTTTTCAGGTGTCGACTTTCAGCAAATGTCGATTATCTTGGATGCTTGCCAGACGGCAACCTTGCAGTTGTGGGACACTGCTGGGCAAGAAAGATTTCGAAGCATTTCCGCTTCCTACTTCAGGAGGGCAGACGGGGTCGTTTTGGTTTATGACGTCAGCAATCCCGATTCTTTTCTCAATGTTCGAGAATGGATGGACACTATATGGGTAATGACTGATGTTGTTAGGAAAAAAGAAAAAAACTTAATTGCTTTGTCTCGTCAGAAGCGGTGGTTACTGGATCAGCTGTGCGTTATTGTATAAACAAGCGATTACATATAAAAGGCAAAACGCCTCAGAACCGCTGTCGTGAAATGGTGAGCCAACAATTTAAGGAAAAAATAAGATGAACGAAGAGATACTACGTTTTACTTGCCCTACAAACCGAAGTTCAATGCAGTGCAGGCTCAGGTGAATGAAGCCAATAGCCCAGATATACCGCGAACGTCTTGCCAGTTGCATTTCTCTTGCAGATTAAATGTTTGTCTTGTGCCCAGTACGCTATGTTTCTACAAAGAGTTATTTTCTGTTCATTCTGAATCAAAATCTCGGATGGAAGCTAAGACACCAAATTTTTAAGTAATAGTCTAATATGAGCAAGATTGAAATCTTCCGTTTGGGTATTTGTGCCTGAAAAAATGGATATGGATAACAGCATGTTCTTCAATTGATCAAATGAATTTGAGTAAAAAAATTACAAATCTCTAAGTCGTATGACCTTCAGAAACGATATACCCAGTAATGAATCTTTCTGAAATTTTTGAAGACTTGAGATTACGTTGTCGGCTACGCAACCATTCGGCAGTTGCACAACTTTTTGACCAAATTACGACCGCATAGTGACATTTCTGCAGTAAATAATGTCCTGCCAGCGGCTGCACTTCTGTATTTGAAAAACTACCAGATTATCAGGTGTTTTGATCTTTTCAAATGTATTTACTTTGTAGGCTTCAGCTCCAGAGGGAACTCCAGTTATGATTTGTGGAAACAAAGTTGATCTGAGGAACGAAGCAGACGGTAATCAATCTGTGACGCAGACTGAAGGAGCTCAACTTGCAGCGGTCAGTGATTGCATCATTCACTACATTACAATTTGTATTGTTCATCGCTTTTCATGGATACAGAGGTTTACTTGCCTAAGTTAGACAAACTTTTGCATGTGACAAGAACAGCTTTCATTTTTTATCACGATCGTTCCTGGTTCGCTGAGTTCTCGAAAAAAGGTCCACCACCTTCAAGTAGTTGTGTTCAGACAATTTTACCTGAATTGATTGTGGATGCTGCGTTTCGTCGCAATAGTCTCAGGTATATGCAACGTGCATAATATTTTGATGGAAACTTTTCTCTTCAGCTTTTTGTTCCACAAAATTGATCTTGGTCGTAAAACGCAAACAAAGATAAATATGAATTTGCTAAAAGTATTTGCAACGTCATCATCCGTTAATAAGAGGGGCCAAGGTGGGCACAATTCACCGGGCGCCGAATCACTGCGAGTGGCGCCGAATGACTGTAGGGGTGCCGAAAGTCCCAACAATGTCACAAGTACTTTCTTCAATCAATGCATTTGCTTCTGAAAGACCTAAGGTTCAAACATGGGGGTGCCAAACATGCTTTTCGCCCCGAGCGCCATCTAACCTCGTTACGACCCTGAACGTCATTCTGTTTTCAAAACAAGCAACCAAACGTATATCAGCAGTTATTCTGATTTGTCGTATGATTTCCGGGTTTTCTGTAAAAGGGCAGTCCCCTACAGACCTCCCGTGCCTTTCATCTGCTTTTTGTGATATCGCAAAAAATATGTGAACCAAACAAGATGAAGACAGGATTCATTGTGTTAAGAAGATGGCGGTGTTTAAGTTTGGGTGACGACACGAGGCAAAGCATTTCTTGAACGCCGTGAAACGTGCGTGAAAGGAGGTCTTTGCTTATCAACCAAATATGAACGCTACACAATATACACAGACCCCCTTTGCTTGTCCGAAAGAACGAGAAAAAATTTGTCCGACTCTGGCTCTTATCAAAATGTTTACTAATTTTTTGCAAAGTTTTTAATGAAATTCAGAAAATTTTGCAAAACACGCACCGTGAACTCTAAAGAGGTCCTCAATGCAAGGAACTGAATATAGCTGCCATATATTCACCAATGAGAAGCTATCATCGGAAAAATCAAGTTATTTTTTGTTTTTTGTTGTTTCTTCGTATAGTTAGAATATTGTGGGTTGCCCAACCTGTCTACACGTTTCTGTATATTGTAGGATACGTGGGGCTGCGCGGGTTTCAACATAGTTGGAAAGGCAACAAACGCAGATCGAAGCAACCATTTCATCAACAATTCATGTTTACCATGTTTGAAGCAGTCCGTAGATTTTTGCCCTTTACGAAGGTGTAAAAAATCTGAGCACCAAAAGAAAGTACTGTTGTGCTGATACTCAAACGCTACAAAATTTACAAAGTCCTGTGCAAATTTCTACCAAAGTAATCATACAAACTGTGCTTGAAAAGATGGTTTCAGTTTCAACATGTGTCGGTAGACATTGCTGTGAAAAAAAGGGAATATTCCAAAACTAGAAACGAATGCTTCAAGTCCACCAAAGATGAGTAATTAGAAAACCTACCCACATTAGTGGAGTTAAGTTGAAAAGTGAAAAGTCGATTTCAAGGGCATCACTCAACACTTTCTGTGCGGCTGACGACTGAAAAACGAAGCAAGTTCTACAGCATGGGTGGCCAAACTACGGTCGGCGGGCCGCATCCGGCCTGCCAAATAAATTTTTTTCAAGCACCCAGTTTCCGACCGTGGACAGCAGTGCAAGAGCATTGGCTTCTGTCTGTCACGAAAACCACATTGTATCCGGCCCTCCAGTGGCCAGGCAGTCGCATGTTCGGCCCTCGGGTCGAAAAGTTTGGCCACCCGTGTTCTACAGAAAACATGTCTATTTTCAATTTATACAGAGTTATGGCGTTCTCTTCGTGGAATGTAGCGCCGCCAGTGGACAGAATGTGAATGCCGCCATCCAGTTGCTCGCGCGACATCTAGCGTCACGAGCCACAAGCAAGCAAGAGGATCGAG
>JGI24021J15306_10002032_pt1 | contig 21129 bp, 14 predicted proteins | sample Ectturendosymbi1_FD_15306 | JGI IMG/M metagenome (IMG submission 15306)
ATTTCTTACTTGGGGTATTGCAGTCTGTTGCATCAAGTTTATGTTGATGTCCCCACATATGATAAATGGTAGCTTTTTGTCACTGAGATTGTGAAGAATTTCACATATATTTTNAGTAAATGCACTAATGTCATATCCTGGGTGTCGATATATTACCCCAATTATGCAAGGTTTCTTGTGAAGATTAATTTCAATCCAGAGACTTTCAGAATCATTAAGNGCNTTAGGTATATCAGTTTGAATTTGATATGATATACTGCTATCTATGTAAATTCCTACTCCACATGATTTTTTTTCAGAGTCTGAATGTAAAAAGTTATAGCCACTCCAATGCAGGCGCGTAGCCAGAAATTTTGATAGGGGGGGGGGCAAACAGCATTCAAGCCTATATTGAAATATTACCCCGTATTTTTACAAGCATCATCCACAAATTGTGCATTTTTTCTCAATAACTATGTTCAGATTCAAGCCGGCAAACACAATGTCTATATTCATTTAGACCTAATTGACAAGTTTTAAAATTTTTTTAGTAAAGTTCCAAGTTTCTACTTTGGATGAAAGCCATAATTTGCTCGTAATACTTTTTTGCAAACGCTTGTGAAANTCTCGATGCTACAAATTTGAGATTAGCAGTTGCTTTTAGCAGCCAATATTGCAGTTGAGCAAGAAGTCACCGTGAATGCCATCAAGATTGCGCTTCTTCTATATTTACACGCTTCTGACATACACCAACACACGTTCAATCGAAGCCGAGCAGCAAGCTTGCACAAATAAACCAGGGATGGGCAAACGTGTTCATTGGAAGAGTCATTTGCAGAAAACCTAAAACACAGTGAGCCGCAAAACCAATTTGTAGTGTCAATAAAAATACCGTAAAGAATACAAGTTTCACCTTAAATTATGTAGAGAAATTGTCAGTATTAAGTTTTTGTTTGATTTTCTGGTCCCCGAAAATCTGGACAGTACGTTGTTAAAACTGCGAATTAATTCTCCCAAGTGTTTTTTTATTCAGGGTTGCACGATGATTTGATTTTGCGAACTTCATTACAGAGAACAAAAAATTCACAGCAATATGTGGTCCTATACACAGAAATGAGTTATACACTGGCATTTTAGTGCAGAGTGGCATTGACTAAATAGAGTAATGTTTTTTTAGCCAGATTTTATTGCGTTTCGGTCAGTTTTATTTCTACAGCAGACAAGTTTGTAACAAACGGTTAACTAACTGGACAGTCATCACCGATACATTAACATTGAATAGATTTACAAGGAATGAAAAGCATGGTTTTAACTCCTGGAAAAGGTCAAATCTGGCTTGGAACTCCTCCAGTAGTCTTACAATTTTTTTTAGTATTATTTCATTTGTGGTCTGCAATTGCGTCTTCGCGAAAAATATTCGTTCGCAATCTGACATTGAGAAAATGGCAGAATGCTTTTGACAATATCTGTCTTTGAAAACTTTAATTTTCCTGTGGGAACTTAAGTAGCCTAACTTACGATTTAGGTTCACTGTCATTGATATCAAATCGGGCAGACTCCCTGGTGATCGTTGCTCCCTCTTACGGTGTGCAACTGCGCAGAACCACCAGAGCATTTGCGCAGTAAAATCTCACTCTTGCGCACTTGCAACATTCTAAATTTGATATCGTATATACATCGCAGAGCCCTGTCGAAACGTTTCACCGGTTGTGTGTCCATATTGTTTGTGAAATTGCATGCGCACTAAAACAAACATTTGCTCAAGGCAAAACTTTTTTACATGGAACACTGTCGGTGACTAGCTTCACGAACTTGTGCAAACACATTGATAAATGAAACAAACGTTAAATATGAGGTAACAACTCTATCAATTTGATATATTGCCATTCATCTAGAAGAGCCACGCAAAATATGTCGGCGACCCGCAATTCTCCCGCCATTGGTATAAACCTACGTGCCTTACCGCTATCAGCAGTCACTGCCTCGCTGCATTACCTGCCACGACGTCTGTGTTCAATAGTTACAGTACATGCGGCAAAACGCCTACCATCGTGGCTTGAACTGCATCTTCGAAGATTTGTTGCCATGTTATTGTTACGCAACAAAGGCCATTAGTAGAACAAATTCGCTCCCGAGTTTTGCAACTTGCCTCTGCAGGCACAGAAGCGGATTTAATGAACTGCAAGCTCATAATTCCATGTTATCAAAACAACGGTGAACCCGACTCTTGTGCATTGTGAGTGTCATGTCGGCAAACAAACTGTCATTGCAAGATTAACCTAACTAATCAGATTTAAACTGCTGATTTAACGTTATCTAGAAATTTTTGCTTCTTGTACGCTCATGCGCAGCAGCACTATAAAAGTGTAAAAAAGTGGTGTGATTTTATTGTTACTATTGCACTACATCTACAATCCATTTAACAACCTATTTTACATAGATTACGCGCACTGTATCCGGCCCTCCAGTGGCCAGGTAGTCGCGAATTCGGCCCTCGGGTCACAAAGTTTGGCCATCCCTAGATGAAGCTATTCACACAGGCACATTGGCCACACTCACAGCAATGGATACTTCAAACTTGTGGATACATTGCTACAGATTCACTCGGGCTTCTTTCCACACAGTATAAAACCACGTGCCTTTCCGCCATCAGCAGTCACTGTGTCGCTGCATTACCTGCCATGATTTCTTCGTTCAACAGCTACATGCGGCATAACGCCTACTATCGTAATCGCAACTTGAAGTAAACCTTTCAAGATGTGCTGCCACGCTATTGTTGCGCAATAAAGACCAATAGCAGAAGAATCGGCTCCCACGTTCGGCAACGCAAGGGAGCGGATACGAGTGAACTGTAAGCTCACTACTGCATTACGCCAGAACCACTTCTTGTGTTGTGTGGGTGAGTGTCATACATGCAAATAAACTGTCAGTGCAAGAACAAAAGCAATTAATCAGAATTGAGCTGTTTAGTTCATGTTTTTTAGAAAATTTTGGTTCTTAGTCCCAATTTCCAGGGGGGGGGGCAAATGCCCGTTTTTCCCCCTGCGGACGCCCATGTTCACACCATTTGTTAATCAGTCATTGGTTCTTCCTTAATATGAAAGGACCATTTTGTTGCAAATGATAACAGCTTTGGCAAATGCACTTCTATAAAAGTTGCACGAACTTCACGAAACATATCTCCCGTTTGTTTAACGAATGAAACGCAAGGTGAAAACTTCGCATATCTTGGGGTTTGGCATGATGCCGCCGATAAAGGTAACTGATTGCTCTGTGGCGGCAATATAATTTGTGCCGTCCAACAGTTGGAGCAGCAAACAAAATCTCTTGGCACATTATGAAGCTGGTCGCGGAGATTATGAGACGTGCACTCAAATTGTCAACTTAGTGTGTCATTCATGCACTGCGAAAAAGTTGGAATTCAATCTCTAAAACTCAAACAGCTCTTCAGCTTTTGCCAATGATGATGCAAACAGTTTTCTCAAAACATCTGAACTGCCCCCTCAAACGCCAAGTCAGGACCTGCATCCACACTGAATCCATATGCGTACAAGACGGGGTCCCGGTGGATGTCCCCACATCTGCACAAAAAGGTAATCAAGCCAGTTTGAGATTTTCACGACAAGGAAATGAATTTTTCAGGGAAAACACAAAATCAAGGTAGACAGCACAGTGACATTGGACGTGGAATCTTCGATGGCATGACGGTGGATCCTTGAAAAATGTGCGGGGATGACATTTTTGAGTAGCGTTGTGTTTTGGAAGTGGATGACGTTTTCACTCTTTGTACGAAAATTTCTTGGTAAATCTGTTAAACAACCGAATATTTTCATCCAATTCGTACGAATCGGTCAAAAATTTGTTTCATGAGACAATGTCGTGGCAGGTTTATTACTTGAGTTGAGATTAAAGACAAAAAGGCTCGCAGACAGTAGATCAGCATCTAATCACGAATGTTCATCAGAAATAGCTGAGTCCGATACACAAGAAAAAAGCGAACTTCATAGGAAGGTCAATTACAAAATGACCTGCAATACTCTGCCACTCTGTGCAACGATAAGCGAGCGAGATGCCGTTATGTCAAAAGGGGTGTGCCGCACTGAAAGCGCATACCATAGTTTTATCGGTAAAAAATAACACGGGTTTGAAGCATTACTCACATCACCCATACAAGCCAGGCGATCCAGGCAGTTCAATTCTTATTTGTTTAACCCAACAAACACAATTATTGGCATTTTTACAGAGTAACTCGTTGCAAAGCTTCAAAACTGCTGTACGAGACCTGTCAAATGTAAAACTGAATGCACGGAACTTGCTTTGCCAAGACTTTCAAGAGGTTGTACACAGTTCACGGGCAGCATATCCAAATAACAAATAAAAAAGTTTATGAAACCAAGTTTGGCTTTCTGAAGTTGTGAAAACCGCTTCTATCACAATGTAAACCAAAAACGACAGGAATAATGTCGAAGAATCAAGTCTCAAACTACAGATATCTAACGTGCACAACTGAGTGCTATCTGAAACGATACGGCAACCCATATCAAACAAATCGCGTAAAAATAGTCTGAAAAACAGACTGCAGCAAATAATAGTCGGCATTCACGCAATTTTCACACAAATTTTGGTGATACAAAACGGCCCGATGGCTGAAGCAGTAGCTCGCTCAAAGAGAACAGCATGCACAGAGTGCTCAGCAGTTACTTTTCCGCAGCGCAGTCTTATGTCTTCCGTATACGAATTGGGAAAACACAAATATCGAACAGCGGCACAGTAGGTATTGCAATAAGACTGAGCGGAGAACAGCAAAAGAAAAGCTAAAACTCTGCATCGACATTTAAAAGGCGTGCTCCGGGTATACTGAAGAATCATGCGAGAAAAGAGAAAGCATTGCAGCAGAACACTACTAAATCGAAGGAACGACCAGGCAGTAGCTATTTGCTACCACATACAAAAGTGGCGAGGTGTGGACAGTGTAGCATCAGCAAGAACTGGCCACTGATTAGATAGCAATTAATGGCGACTGGAAATAATACTCGATACTACAACGTACAAAAACATAAGAGATAAAACCAATGCCCACAACGGAACGCGTGTATGTCTTGCTGTGGCTGGAGCTTAGGTGCACGAATCAGCGTGTAAACACTGCGTTTTCCATGGCAGCAAACTTCGTTGTATTCCCGGAAGCAAATAGAATCGAACAATTCGAACGTGCCAAAAATATATGCTGCAGACTGTTCAAAAGAGGCGGATACCGCTTCCCTGGATTTTGGCTCAAAGCGCTCATGTACCACAAAAAACAGTTGCTCTTTTATAGCAGAAGCTCTAAAAACACCTCGCGCTAACGAAGTTGCAATCTGAGATAAGCTCCAACCAAGAAGCAAAGAGCGAAGTGTCACTCGAATTGGGGTCACGTCACAGACGTTTCCGTTTCCACCTGAGTCCGGAATAATCTGAAACAAGAACGGCAGTGGAAAACTAATTTAGCGAAACAACCTTTTTACAAAAACAGAGAAATGCACGGCATGTATTCCTACAATTAGTATCAGCTTGTACTTGTAACTAGACATGTATTTCTACATCTACAGTTGAACACTATGTGTATTTTCACATTGGTATGAGCATACAGTCGACCAACCCAATCAATATTCCACGAGAGGAATAATACTGTGGAAACTTGCGTCTAAATTTTCTGCTTGACAGAAGCATGAAGGTGACTGAATGATACTGCTGCTCGTAGAAAAAGTAGAGCAAGTATTCTCAAAAATTCCTAGAATGAGTAACTTAACAAATACAACCAACGTCCCTTTACGAAAAAATTATAAACGCTATTGTGTAACCGATCCTCTCAGAATCATTTGTGCATACAATCGTTTACTACATTTGTACGATATCATTGTCAATGCCATTCACGTGCAGTTCACAAAACAGGCATTAATGCTGATAGTGACAACATGACACGCATTATACTGCCATCTTCAACGTACACATTCCAGTCAACACCTGCCTACCACGAGAGTGATGTTATGAACTCAAAACTTATCTGGTGTATTCATCGATCCCTACACCTTACAGTCGTCGTTTGGGGTCGATGTAGACCCCCACGCCGAACGATGCTTTGAAAGAACCAGCGAAATGCCAAAAATTGAAGACATTCTTGTTGAGATTTTAAAATTTGAATCTCACAACCATTGCTGTATCAAAAATCTAGTATACTTAGCAAAATTTCGGTAAAGTTTAGTATCAAAATATCAACCTTGGAAAGTGGGTTTGGAAACACTTATTGCAATAATAAATCGGGCTTTTTTATTGGCTTCTGCGTCGGTAAATAATAATTTTAGTATCAGAATTCCACACCCAAAACATATATATGTTACATATAAATTGAACTGAAACTGCTATAATGAAACTAGAATGCTGACATGTGTATATGACGTTTTTCTGTCCTGTCCTCTCTTTTCATTACAAAAATAAAATCTTTGATCACCAAAACGCAAACGTCACAGTTCATAGCCCTTGAGTTGAAGAACAGGCTGCGTTTAAAGGAGTGAAACAACAAGGGAAAGATTCCAGCAACCAGTTAGTCAGACGTTTATGTAAGCAGTCTAACCACAGTGCTGTGGATTGGTTCCGTTCACAGATCTACGACACCACCAACTTCAACGTAAGACTAATTGCCCTTCCAAGTGCTGCCTTCACATCACCATGACAAGACGATTAGCGCGGAGAACCGGACTGAACGATTGAGGGCAGATAGGTTGCCCGGGACAAATGCTTTCTAACAGATAACGATGCGTTTTTAAATCGGTGACGTTGAACTAGTCCAGCTGTTTTCAACCTTTTTAGGCTGCTGAGTAAGTTCCCTACTAGGACAGGTCTGCACGGACTGAAGTTATAAAATTAGCGAGAAGTGGAAATTATATGACTGACGTCACTCACAAACCCTGTTCTGTACATGTTGATTGTTGATTTATGACCAATATCTTGCGTAAGTTAATGGTCAGACGTCCGTTGACAATTTTCACTGATTCAACTGTATCGAAGGTTACGAAAGGCTGGCATAGACANCAATTAGTCACCTGGGAGCAGTTTTTATCGTTCGATCCTTTGCTTCCCGATTCTTTTCTTCGCAGTATGTGCGCGATCCCAAGCGTGCAGTTTGAAGCGATGAGGCGAGTAAAAACTTGGGGGGGAGTCCATGTGATCTCGCAAGTATCAGGGATTGTTCCAAACAGCAAGCAAGGGTGGTCCTTCGAAAATAGCTTTGCGACATGTTATTGCAAGTCCTATCGCGCTTACGCTTTTCATGCAAATTAAGTGCACCAACTGATTGAAGACACAGAAAGGATGCTATACATCCAGAGAAACATTTCCGTTCCTTTGGATAGTCCAGATTAATTAAATCAGTGTCGATAGTGAGTGTTGGTAGGCTCACACAAAGCCAACGGATCCCAGTAAACTTTGCGTAAGATATCGAAGAACAATAAAATCACAGAGGAAAGCCAACAACAATTTCTAGAGCAGCTAAAATAGTAAGAATCTCGATGGTCTAAGGTCGTTTGGATTAGCATGGCAATCTTTGATACTTCAATTAGTTTAGTGAATTTCACGATTGTTGCCGATCTTATTCATTCACGTCAAGTTACGGACCTGAGGTGTTTATGTGAATTTTGTTGCCTAGCAATACTTCCAACAGTCGCTGCCAACTGCTGTTCTCCACCATAACTTTGTCATATGCTGTTTTCCAATTCAGACCATACAATTGCGAAATTAACACATCTTTCATCATTAAATAAATTTTCCAAGAGCTTTACCGCTGCGATGTAAAAAGCAAATACTATTATATGAAAATTTTATCATGTAATTTGATGTTTCTAAAACATATCGTTGCTTTCATTGATAGCCGCAAATACCTGTGTACGCCATTGTTACATGCAACAACCAGGCATCCTCCCAGTCTGCCGCAAAACTCGGCACTCAAAGGCAGCACAGAACACCCGCTAGCAGCCAAGCTTGGTTTGCCATGTCGTGGCTTCACGTTGGACTCCAGCGATGTCATAACTTCGTCCAGTGCGTTTAATGGCCTTGAAAGCTGTAAAGACAGCAGGGATGTTCGATAAAGATGGAATAGTATCTCTTGCTTGAAAAGAGTAGTGAAAACAGAAGTTCCAATCTGAATTCCATCTGCGATTTGCCAACTTCTTGTCACTCTAGGTAATGATGCACAATATGCTGTACAAACCCTCTAGAGGCTTTTAAACCTTTCCATTTACAAGCATTGCCAAAAACGAAACCCAAAGGTTTATTTTTTACCTAAAGATTACCAATCCTTACTTTATCATGAATTTGATAAATACATAGTTGAAATGCATAGGCATCTCAAACGCGCGTCTGCAGTCAAAAAGGGTTGGGCAGAAGCTACAGCACAAAATTTGCTCAATGTATTCGTTTATAAAACACATTTTCTCGTGTTTATAGCGAAGTTAAGCTAAGGTAATATGACAGTTTTATGCTGTCGTTTCCAATTATTATCAGTAACAGGAGCGGGTAATATCATATCTCAGGATTTTTTTCTGAGAACTGTATACTGATTCATTTTAACAGTCGATGTTTGTTTCACTTAAACACTTATTCGCATGTGCATACTACACAATGCAGTACTACAACAATGCTAGTTTTCCATTCAATCTTCATAGCAACTTTTCTAAACGACCATACGCTTGTTGAAGCTCAGAATGTTTAGCAACTTACATGCTTGAAAACAACGCAGACCTTGTTTTCTACCTCAATATTCATGACAGTGTGTAGTGTTTTACAAAAAATTAGCAAAACGCCTTTGAGAAATTTCATTCATTCCTTTACATTCAGTGATGTAGTGCTCGTAGAAGACGATATTTATTTAGGCAAATCCAAACAGTTCAGGTATTAACCCGGGAACGTCGTTGAGATTTTGGATATTTTGTAAAAGAACCGCCGCTTTTTTTAAAAAAAACATTGCCTCGGTAAAGATCTTATTTGACTTTGGTGCTTGTTTCACGCAAACTAAGTGCACACCTTTTAACTTTGCACAGAATACAGCAAATGGGCCCAGAGATGTGTTTCTTTTCAACAGCGATAAGTCATGATTAATGCACGTTCTTACCCGGTCCACCAGGACAGCTCTTGCTTCGGTGTCTCTCGGTAGCTTCGAGCGATCAAGGTGAAACGCTCTAAACTTTTTGTAGAAATCGTACATCCTTTGCAGCGCTTTTTCATTGATCAAATTGTTAAACTCTTGCAATGTGACGCCTTGTTCGTAAAACAAGCTGCCCAGATCTTCGAGGCCTGTTGCAAAAGCGACGTATTCAAAAATACACGTACTCCTCACAAGCGTATACTAATTCAAAAACAAAAGTATTCAACAGCATCTTTAGCATTACTTGCCGAATTCAAATATTTAAGTGACTTTTTATCACTAATGGCGAGCTCAAGGCGAGTCATTCAATCAAATGGCGAGTCATTCAGTCAAAAGAGGCGTGCACGGAATCGTGTATGTTTTAAATGGAAACATAATTGCGATGAATCGTGCCCAGAGAACATTGTTCGATAAGAAGTTGATTTGATCAATATTGGAGAAGTAGCTGTTTTGCAGAAGTGACTCAGCGTGCTAATGCTGCGTGAATGTGTATAATTCCAGTTTTCGCCATTAAATGCGAATTTGTAACAAATGCAACGTGCAACGTTTCAACATTCGTTAGTATTGCAGTCTCTTTCCAGGCTATTATCCCACTTGCATAGCAGCTTAGCAGAAAGGGACACAAGATCGCAACAAAAAAGTACCCAGCGAGGTAGCAGCTGCCTGCTTGTCCTCCATGCAATTTTTTTATTCACGATACCACCTGAATCTATGGGAAAAGCATTGGATTTTTTAATCTCGTGACAAACAAATGAAGCAGTGGGATGTTTACATATGATGTTAGTAAAACTAAAAACACAAAAGATGTGACTTTAATTGTCATGCTCGTTTGCTTCATCGTGGACTATCTGACGAAACAGATCACCGTTCTATGGTGTGACTTTCTACAGACGCATAAAAATGTTTGTTGGTGAAGTACATCAAAGGGGAAACTTTTTGTTTGTTTTTTAGAGCAAACACAGGCTTTTCTTTGCCGACGTAAATTGAATGCTAACCCTCGCCAATTTTTTCGGTTTACGACAAACGCAGATAACTTTTTAATCACAAGCACGTGAATCACAAGCAGAGTCACTGATGTTTTCGCAAGATTGGCATATTTATTTATTCCAAATGTAAACAAACATCCATGTTTTAGTTTGTGTTCAGTTGCATCCCACATAAACCACAAAAAGTCAACGGAAAACAGGAATTTTTTTCTTTTTTAATTCATCTGAAATATTGGCAAATTGCAGTAAAGCACAGCTGCAAGAAAATGATTATAAAACTCATACGGCAAAATGCCAGTGACAGAAATAAAAAAGTGCGAAGCATTGCTCAAATCACGCGATTGGAAAAAAACATGTGTACATGGATTGAAACCTAAAAAACACTACGACTCACCATGGTTGAACAGCACCGGGACGAGTTTCACTCCTCCTCCAGCTTGCAGCCGCGGAGGAAGTTTAATGAAAATGTGTTTGTCCAGGTGAAAGTAAACTTTCAGAGAACACCTGTTGCCCTCCATCGAATAACCGATTCCATTAACTATAAAATAAAAAATAGTAACTTTTTATTTTAATAAAATATAAGATCAATTAAAGTTTCAAGCTTTTCAACGGACACAGGTCTAACAAAAATCAGTAACACCCGTATTTCCATTTGATAAGCGCATGAAAACTTAGCAGCGTTCGTAACGGCTTTTATGGATTCTGACGATGTTCTGTGGGCGAATAAAGCGCATCAGATTTTATATTGAATATTTTGTAAGTGCATAGCAGGTTTAAACACCAATTTAAACAGCATGAGTTATCGGAATGAATTCCAGCACATGCTCTTTGTCATAACCAAAAATATTTATTTTCTTTCCTTCAAACGGGTATCGTGCTTTGCTTAAAACAAACCCGAACTTTTTCAAACATTGCAGCCCAGGTAAAGAGAATATTTCAGGTGGCACGTGTCTGGTATAACCTGCAGTATGTTGAACTGGATCCATACCATGACAAAACGCTCAATCAATTGTTTACTAGTCTGAGAATATAGTTTCGGTAACAATTTATTTAAAAGTTTCATAAGACCTTCGAATCGGGCGTTTTAACCAAAGATCCGTCTTTTTCTTGAAACGCTATCTTACTGAAACTAAGAAAATTATTCTGGTTGTTTCGATGGAGCGTTACAAGTTGAGCTCAGTATCTAGTTCTAGAAATATGGTCAAATATCCGGTTTACATTCTAAATACTCTTCCTCACAAAGACGGGGGCGCATTGCGCACCCAATGCCGCGATAATGGAAAAATATGCTTTGCCGTCGTTCACAAGCTTCAGCAAAATGGAATGCACTTTTCAGTTCGTCATTGTTAAGCAAATATTCATGCAAAACGTTCGCAATGCATGCCAATCTGTTACGCTGTGGATTCTAGACTAACGTCAACACTCTTGTGAACTGCTTGCTATCGTCTTTGCAAATAACTTTTACGACGAGTAAAATGCATTTGCATATAGCAAATGGTCAAGGCCTATAAAAAATCACTCCCAATTTTTTCTTAACAAATGTGGCCGTTTTATCAACTTCAGGATAAACTATTTACAGGTTATGCCCTCTGTACAAGAACTTTCTAATGGTAGTAGCATTAATATTTTTCAACTAATTTTACCTCTGAATAAACACTACTCTTAGCGCTATATTTCTCGTTTTATTTTTTACAACGCATCTGAGGTTGTCACCCATTGAGGATCCTGTCGTAGGCCTGTGTACGACAGATCAGGTCTGCCTCAACCTATTATCAGATGATATGTAATAGGAACAAATCCGCGGATGCACCAGTGACTCGACCCGTTACGACAAGAACCTTAATTTTGAGTCCACTGGGTCAAACGATCATGACATCTTGTTGGGATATATTTTCCGCAAAAAGCAGGTGGAAAAAAGCGTTGACCAAGAATGGCAACAATTACGAGGACAGAAATTGAAAAATGTCAAAATTTCCGCCAAATTAAAGAAGTTAGTAACTTAGCACTTGCCATTCGGGCATAATATCAAAGTTGAAACTTACCACGAGCTACAAAAAAATTGTGATCAGTATGAAAAAAGTGGCAAGTTTCGAGGTGGCACAATTTTATGCGAAAGCCAAAAATCAAAATCTTAAGAGGAAAATGAAGCCATTTTTTATTATCACTTTTTACCCTGCAACCAAAAAAAGCTTTAAAGGTTTCCCAAATTAGTATAACAACCAACAACGTTGAAACAGCATTATTGCAAGATGTTACCTTAACGTTGTTTGCAAACAGTTCACTCAGTTTTCCTTATCCTTTTTTTGGAAACGACAGCACCATAGGTCTTGCTGAGAAACACTCATTAAACGACATTAAAAGCAAATATAGATGTACCGGTAAGCGAATTAGCACAGTCTTGCTTTTATCGCATTGCAGAAAACTCAAACAGACGCAGGCGAGTGCTCGACAAACGAAACATCATCATCAACCAACTCACCGTCGACATGCACCGGGCTGCTGCCGTTAAAGGGATTGTTAACATTGCATGGACATTCTTCGAAGAACAAAAGGAAGAAACAAAGTAAAATTGGCGAAATCAAAAGAAATGCAAAGCAAAATTAACACGATTGTTATGATTAGTGACAAGCCAACTCAACGAAAATCTTTATTCCGCTGTACGTTCGTCAGAAATACACGATTGCTTTGAAGTGTATTGACCAGACACACGACTCGAATTGTCGTTTCTTCACTTCAATGAGGCTTATATTATATGGCGTGTGAAGTTCTTCAGCATTTTGTCTGCCGCCCTCGCAAAAGTTGTGACTTAGCCTACTACCTATGTTAGGCCACACGTGCTGACAGCAGTATAGGTCAGCAATGTTTTAAGCCAGTCTGGCAGTGTTTAGTCAAAAGTTGCTTTTTAAACCCGTTTGCCACAGCGCAGTGACTCGTTTCCCCAAAATGTTTTGTTATTGCCTATTCTACTGCATTTACTTTAATGCTGAAAGCTTCTCCCAACTTCAACAAGAAATTTATGGTTTCTGATTTAAGATCCAGCCTAAACGCCTAGATATCGATCGAAAATCTGATAACGGTGCTAGAAACGTACAAACTCAGCTTTAAATATATTCACGTCAGATGGCCGTAAATGAGTTTGCAAAAGAGACTGGCCAACTTCGAAACGAAATGTTCTGCTCCCAACGTGCTGATCATACTTTCGCGTTTGTACAAAGCCTGTCCGGGTAGAATGCATTATGTTTTTAATTTTCATCTATCTATCACACGCAAGATTCGCCAGACCATAACAGACAATTCAATTGAGCAAAGCGTGAACTTACTGGTTCAACAGGTAAATTGGGTAAAAACTTTGATCAGAATTATTGAACCACCTCCATTTAATGAAAAATTGATTGTTTATATCTTTAAAACCAATTTGACGATGTTCAGCGACAGATCCCTGATCGACCTGTACCCAGAGCATGCTTCACTCTGGCTGCTTGATGAAGTAGTCAGATTGATGCAAATTTGTCGTATCTCAAAAGCCCTGATATTCTTGGTGAAAGGCAATGACCCTCCTTGAAAAGATAACCATTGCAGTATATTTCCACAACCCCACCTGCGCAATTCCCACCACACACTCAAAAGCCAGGAGGGCGGCAGAAGCAACACTGAACAACAATATTCGGCGCACATGTCGAATATTTTAATGACGTAAAATGCAAGCGCTCTTGCGTTCAAGAGTTGTAATGGATTGAGTCATGCATCGTCATGGTCACTCATGCACGAATGGTAGCTTTTTGTCAAAAACGAGAAGCGCTTCGATTATTTCTTTAAGTCATTGCTGTAAAATATTTTCCAATTTGTTCAAACAAGTGTCACCTTTATCAAAATTGCCACACGTTAGCACTACGTCCAACTTGGCGCAATCATCGACATTATTTCAAAGTCAGACTTTAAAACAGAAGCATGCGCAACTTAAACGATAAGGCGGTCGTCAAAGCAATTACCGTTGGCTTCCACTTCGTCAGTTATAGCGCGGAAGTGGAAGGAAACGCGCTCCAAGTCGTAAATACCGACGTAACTGTCTTCCAACATCGCACATTCGTCCGGCTAAAAGAATAAACAACAAAGACGGGATAGTGAACCGTGCGATATTTTGCAACAAACAAATCCTCAATCGTTACATCACCATGGGTGACACAAAAGTTTCAGCGACGAGAAGACATACAACCAAACGTGACAAGCGTCGTCTCAATCGCACTCCAGTCGGAAAATCTCACTCGCTGTCCAGTCACTACACTTTTAATCGCAAAATGAAATAAATTGCTGGGTATACAAGTGAAAATCGTATCTGCTAATTTGGACGTGAAAGGCTTAATTATAGTAGAAAAACAATCTCGGCAGACTGCTGTATCTTGGACAATACCAAATACTTAAGCACTAGCCTTACGCACATGCATTGGAACAAAACAAATGATTGCGTACCATGTTGGGATTCAGCATAGTTTGGAAAACAATGGCAACACCGATCGACAAGCACTGTTCCAGCCACTTTTTGCTCGCTTCTTCAGAACGCACTCCGTAAGCCTATGTACGGAAGGTTTCGTAAAAAATGAAAAATAAACGATACCAACGCTACACGGCTACGATCAGCCATTAAGCACAGTCGAAACAAACATCAGAAAGATATTTGCAGCAAGTTTCTGTTGTTTTTTCTCAAAAATTGACATAGCTCTATTGAGCTTTTGACAGAAACAGGTCTGTGCTTAGTAATGCATGCATTAAATGAATACTTTCTCATAAATTATGAAATTTTTCTATGTATGGGATGCGGCCTAATAAATGGCACAAGGAATTACTTAAATTAGTTATCAAAATCCAAGAATTTAAAATTCGAAGCGCATCCTGCATGGTGTTCACCGCTGAAGGTCAACACCTTGCTTCGAACGGTCGTGAATATGTCGATCTCTTTTGACTATTTTTGGCTATCGAGTTTTAACGAAACACAACCTAATCATAATTTTTCAGAATAGACCACGATGTCATTGGTAGTGAGTTTACATTTTTCTGAGTAAATGTTAATGTTCTATGGCATATATAACAATTAGATCTTCCATAAAATCAAGCCTTATTGCGTCAAATTGGGGTGACATGTTAATACAAACCCTGTCTCACTTTCGCGAGAAAACGGTGTTATAAAAGGTTCAGCGATTTACAGACGCAACTAAAATTAATATTGTCTTACGAAGGCATACAACTCAGAACGTTATCACGGAGATATAGTTAACGCTATTCGCGTGTTTTTTTCGAAAGCCTCGTGTGATGTACTTCGCACCTTCATGTTGTTGTACGTTCCACTTAAAGCGTTTCGCAATTGAGCGGCAAACGATGAGATCACGGTGATCAAACTCTGGCTGAACACCTTGTCTCGGCGCGACACCATCTTCGGATCTACAGTCAAACAACAAGAACAACGACTGCAGTTTACAGTAAAAGCGAGAATTCAAAAACTGTAAAAACTTGACAAGGAAATCAACGCACCTTCGTTCAGAAGAACAGCCAAAACAAGCTGAGTACGAATTTCGTTCACGTGTCGATCGATTGCTTCAATCACAGTGTTGACGACGTCAGCGAATTGTTCAGTGTTGTCGCAACGTGCCAGTGCAGTCTTTATTGTGTCATCGCTCGTGCTAAGCAACACACACGCGTAAAGACTGGTGCAAGCGGAAGGAATGCCGTCATACTATGACGAACTCAAAGCAAATCCAATTATGATAAGCCTTGAAAGGATGTAAAAGCAAACGTTACCTAGCGGTAAGGACTTCGATAATCTTGTCGTAGTTACGTTCGGGTGTAGTATCATTGGTGATTTCAAAAACAGTTTTTACTTCGTCCGAACGAACAAGCTGATTTAGGCCGAGAATCTGCGAAAAAAAGAAAGTGAGAAAGGAACGACAATCACTATTAAAAGACATAGACGCAACGAGAGTATGCAGGTGAAGAAAACAGTGTTATGTCTACGTGCTGAAACGGCAGTCACGCAATAGCAACAAAAATATATGACAGTGAACTAAAAAAATTACGCAGTTAATGGTTCACAGGAAAGATCAAAGCTACACTGAAACTCAACACAAAAACGTATAGTCAAACTCCTTTCACAGCACCTTGCTCAGAAAATGCTCCATAGTTCCCTGTAATTTGTCCAAAGCATCCGATGACAGAACAAGATCAATGAAACTGACGCTGTCAACCCCCTCCGACGAGCAAGTGCTCTCAGTGGTGCTGATCAGTGACACGCGATCTCGACCTGCGTCAAACCAGCAGCTTCCTACAATGCTCAAAGTCAAAGAGGCACATTATTTAAAAGATAAAAATACCGATTCCTTGGGTTGGCGCCAGGTCGCATAAACCTATAAACAACATCATTCTGCAATGCCGTACAGTAGGCATCTCACAGTGCGTTAATCGTTCGCTTGCAAAATTGCTAAGCCATGAGTGCTAGTAACTAGTCGCTGGCATTTGTTTTAGCGGCTCCTATCATGCTGTACATTGTTGTGTAGTTCACAATATGGCTTTTCAATATTTGGTTGACAGTCTCAACGGCAATCCAAATCCTGACTTGCGCTTTATCTCGGGGCAGTCAATGTGAACGGACTTGTCCAAGTGGCGCCATACTGCTATCACTTAAAAGTTCGTCATTCGAACAACCAACTGTGCGACTGAGAGGCGGACGCTACATCACTAAGCTATGGCAGCTCTCAAAGTTGGTGCGTATGCTTATTGCAAAGCGACCTTTCTAAAAACGTGTCTTGAAACGAACGGATATCCACTCGAGGTGAATGCAGCTCAGCAGCGGCTTCGCTCGAATTCGACATGAAAAGTTTTCGTCTTCATAATGTTGTTTTCGTGAAAATAATGTTTTCAAATGCAGCACAAATATTTTACGGGGATGTGGTTCGTTTGAATCTCAAAAAAATTCTCTTTTTCCAAAGAAATCGAAGAAGTTCGGAATAGCGTAGAATAAGGGTATAGCAAATGTTTTTGCGATCATCGCTGTCCATGAGCAGAATCACGATTTGATTTCAAATCGTGGTGGATAAGTTCTAATACGCCATGCCAGCCATTCTGCGTAACACATATGTGTTCCAAAAAACTTAATACAGTCTACTACGAACACTTTGAAATCAAATTGTTGACTTGCAGGAATGTTTAAAAAAACTTTCTTCTTTCCCGGGAAGCCCACAGCGTTATCAATAACTTTAATGTTCGAGGTAGTGACAGAAACTTCCATGGTGTTTTAAAAATCTACAGCAAGTACCAGAAAAAGTAACTCTTGATCCTGGTCGCTGTGTTTTCGACCGAAGCTTAACCGGAGATACCGAGCTGCCGTTTGGTGGTGGGCTCCTGAGGATTAAAAAAAGTTAATTATTGAAAACTTCCTTCTATCGACGACTAACCCTGCATAATAGAAGGTTTATATTTTTAATCTATTGACCAAAAACGTTTGCTGCGTCGCATGTAATTGAAAAAATTCTCGGGCAACAAAATGAACAAAGAGTTAATCTGAATTACGCTTTTCTAATTTTCAAGAGTAAATACGCGCTGATAAAAAACGATAAGACAGAGAATTATGCTGTCACATGACCCCAGACTAAATCGCAACAATATCGCATTGCAAAACGTTCGAATTAACTCTTGGTGTCTTCTTCGCAAAAAAGCTATTTTATGGATCCTTATCGATCGCTAGCAACAAAAATCAGCTCAAAAACAAGGTCGACGAACAAGAAAAAAACGCACAAACATTTGCATTTCATTACTACAAATCATATATCCTTCCACCCCAGTTCAGAAACTTGTTCGAAAATAATCCGCTACAATCCGGTGTCACCATGAGAATCATCAAAAACTACATTACAGTTCAGCAAAGATTTACCGCGAGCCTGTAGTAAGATAATTTGAACGCAAATAAAGCGTATGAAGTAACGTTTCCCGATTTGTTTGTTTTGACACATCGCATGGTATTCAACAAAAAGTAGACCCAGATCAAACCGTTCAACTTCCAGTACAATACCTAATATTTTAATGCAATATTACAAAAGCATTTAAGTTTTATGTGAATTACGATAGCGATGGAAGAGAAGTTGCTGCTTTGAGCGAACGATGCTTTTCCTCTGAGGCTGTTGCCAAGACATCCGTCGAGCTAGACGTGTGAACAGTTTTTCTGGATGGCGAATCCACTGCAAACACAAGTTATTTATTAAAACAGAACCCACCATCAAATAGCGTTTTCGAAGAAAATGAGAAAACCGTTTAGATCACCGCTGATTTGCAAAGCCTAAGACGCCTAAACAGACCATGTTTCGACATCATCGTTTGACGAAAAACAAAAGCCATTACCTGTCTTCGCAGTTGTCTTACCTGATTTATCTTTGCCGCTTGATTCTTGGGGGGTAACATTGGAAAAATTGAAATAAATATTGTCGTTGACCACCATCGAACCACGATCGCTTTGAATTCCTGGCAAACGCACAAAACATGTTACTTAGCCGAAACAAAGTTACTACGAGGTAGTCCGAACCAAACTACTCATAAAAGAACCTGCAGCTGCAGCATTGACTGACCGGAAAAAAGACAATCAGCCATAATTAGCTGGAAATCAACCGACTCGCCCACGTGACTCTTGCTGCACAAATGCACAAACAGCCTCTGGATCAAGCAACAACTCACCAGAGTCACACTCAGAGTCATTCCCAGTGACTGATCCGTCTTCAAGCAATGACTTGCGTGTTGAACCGCTCGCTTGCTTCAGTGAGCCTCTCGGCTTGCGGTCTCCGGCCTCTGATACATCTTTTTGATCTGTGATGTTGTCAGCCCCGCTAGCTGTGTCATATGCTTGAACTTCTATTGTGGGAGAGACTAAAGAGAAGCCAACCAAGGAAGGTCATTGTGACTTCATTTGAAGTAATGTCACGAAACAATTTCCACTGTTTTCAGCGATTGAATAGCTGAAGACGGCATGTTCATAATGGTACAGTGGCAGCTACACATCGCAGAACATCAATGTACCATAGAAAAACGAGCTGTATCTTGTATGGGAGGCAAAAAACAAAATTAGCATCTAAGGATCGATGTTTCTTCAGAAACTGCATCAAACGACACGAAACGTAAGAAGCTTTTTTCAAATGTCGCCATGACTTAGTAAAATCTTGTTCCAAACATTTTTTTAATTTCTGCTTTCTAGCAATTACAAATTTTTTTTTTTTATTTGTACTCTTCTCACTGATGATAGAAATAGCTGTTAGTGAAACGTTTGAGCTACGTATTTACCACCTGTCGCTTCGGACGTATATTTGCCATTTTAGCTTTTCCATTTTCGTGTGCCAAAAATTCTCAAAGNCGAGAATTTCANCAAGGACAACCGCACATAATCAAAAAAACAGACAGAAGTCTCAACGCCTTTCAATACATTTTAGGCACATACAAATCTTCAAAATGTAAGTTAACCGTGGTCTTTCGTTGCAATTTCCATAAATGCCGAAACAGCAATCAACTCCTGTGGTGGAAACTACACAAACAAGCGAGGCAGCTACTCGGGTGCAGAAAATTATCAGACGTTGTCGACACCGAAAAAATGTTTGTCACAGCATCTTATCACTAAACGGTGGGTGATCGTTTCGAATGTTTCGCTGGTGATTAGGAAACGTGATTACACGTAAGCTGCGCAGAAATTAAAGCAAGAGTTTGTTTTTGTAGTTTTCTCCGAACTTAAGTTTCGCAAATCGAAACCAGAACAACACTTAAAGTTTTTCGAAACACAAATAAAAAAATACGATATGTCTGGAATACTTCCTAGCAAAACTGGCTGACTGGTGCAGTCATTTCCATTCTTGGTCGGGTCATACCAAAGACTTGTTGTTTGCCGCTTGTCCAGCCTCGTGCTCACATTAATGGATGAGTGCAAGAGAAGGTTTACGATGGATGCTACCAATGATTTTCTCACCGTTGCAGTTTTTCTACGAAGCCACGCAGACTACTCAAAAAAGAGTGCAAAGCGAGGAGAACTATTTTTTCCCTTCTTATTTCCTAGCAAAACGGTTACTTCTACGTAGGGCAGTTTTCGCAGCACACGCGAATTACCTATGCCTTTGGACGAGCGCCTTGTTAAAGTGCCATCGGACTGAATTTCGTCAGTGACTAAAGCGTCTACATCGCTTGAGTTTCGTTTCCCACCATCTGACGTTGCGTCTTCCGGTTTCTGCAAACAATGTAAGGTTTCTGTTTCATATGCTGTAGCACCCAAAAATGTCTACCAACAACAAAAAGCACACGCCGATCATTTTCTTAAAGGCTTTATTAGTTTGTCATGTATGCACTTTTTGCAGATTTTCTTGCGGCAGGATAAGAGACAGTTTTTTGCGGTTCGACAATACTGGCCAGAACACCTTTTCAAATGACATCTTACATTGAACAGTGCCTTTTCAAATGACATCTTGCATTCATAAAGATTAATAGGCGTTGCCTGTATTAAGTACCTTTTGCCAAAAATATAAAATGCATCTTTTCCTGTATTACACAATAACCACCGCTGAGCGGTAGATTTTTCGTATTCCGCTGCGCAGCATGGTGCTTGAATGTCAGATGCATGGTTGCAACGAAACAAGGGTTGATTTGCATGCTGAGTAGCGTAGAGCGGTGATTTTCAACCTTTTTTGTTATGGTGCACCCTTAAAGATGTTTCGACTAACTCATGCACCCTATTTACACTCATGCACCCTATTTACTGCCACGTCCCCCGTGTCCCCCACCTAATTGTGCCCATGTCTGTAAGTACTCTGGCCTAAATAAGCAGGTACCCTAATTCAGTAACTCAGCTACATAATTCAATTGATAATTATCAATGTTTTCAATTATCAAAAAAGGCCATTATAATGGCTCATTGTCTGTTGCTTATGAATCACAAATAATCAACTAATTACAACAATTAGCTTGACATGGTCTGATGCTTACGCA
>JGI24021J15306_10002035_pt1 | contig 21122 bp, 11 predicted proteins | sample Ectturendosymbi1_FD_15306 | JGI IMG/M metagenome (IMG submission 15306)
TTTTTTTACTTGTGACGTCCTTTTAAATTAACATTAAGCCATCGAGCCGCCAGCTCTGCCACGCAGTGCTAAATATCTGGAAGCATCAGTCAGGTTGTTCTTTTGCTCAAAATCACAGGCATCTAACGTAGCAACGTTTTCCACCAATGGGGCGAGAGGGAAAGGGGGGATTAAGGGGAGTAGAAAAAGCTGCCCATGCGTTGAATTCATCACCCCGCCCCGTCATCCAAAAAGGTTGCAAGGCGGTCTTCTTTCTATATCTTGCTCAGGAAAAATATCATCGACATTTTGAAGACTTGGGATCCAGAGAAGCGAACGATTTAACGCTCGCTCACTCGATGCATCAACAACAACCCGGTTTTCCGGCAAATAACATCACCGCGCGAGAGGATTGTGACCAAACTTCCGGATTGCGTTTGGCGGATGCTTCGCACAACGACGATAAAAAGTAGTATAAGAATTAATGGGGGGAGGCTGCTGCTGCTTTGTGACGCTCAAACGACCGCAAGTCTTAATTAAAAGCCTCCTGGCAATCGGTGTTAAGCGGGCTTTGTTTCGTCACAAAAGCAGCGTCCGAATCGCCGCGTTCGATTGTTTGAGCAGGTTTCCGAGTTGTTGACCGAAACCCTCTGGAAACAATGGCGCGCTAATGCATCGCGCGGAAGACGCGCGCTGATCACTTGTGGCTTGTGGGGGGAAGGCGCTTGGCGTTGATCAATGGCGTCGCCCGCGCCGTTTGACACCTCAGGCACCCTGGAGCGCGGCCGCTGTGACGTGTGAAGGAGAACGCGCGCGATAAATCACGCCGGAATTGCTTTGTATCAAAAGCGCTTCTGTCGCTTCTCACTCCCCGGTGTTTGAGACAAGGCGAAGTAGAAGGTGAACGTCAATGGCAGCAGCAGCACCGACGGTCACGAGGAGGAATCGTAGTCTCGGGTCTACTCGCCAGGCGCCGCGGGAAAAGGGACTTCGGCGCGACGCGTGAGACTTTGTTGTCTCGCCGAGGACTACGTGACTCTTGATTGTTTTGAATGCGTCGATGCCGTCGTCATAAAGACGTTTCCCGCATTCGGGCGGCTTGGGAAACGCTGCATGGCGCCGGCGCTAACAAGCGTGCATTTGGCAAAATCTCGAATATTGGAAAATCGTAGTCTTGTGCGAGAACACACAAAAAAATAACAGCAATTGTTTTGCTAAGATACAAATCCCCACTGTCTGTCGAAATGCATATTTTCGCAATCAGGAATCAGACACTAAGATCTTACGGAGGATGTATTTCGCCTGTTAGGTAGGTAGGCATAATCATCTCTTATTCAAATAAACTTAAACCACAATTGAAAGTCATGCATTATTCATCCCCAGTGCGCTTTCAACAAGACATTGCCACACGACGATGATGGAAACCGCTAAAATTCAAAAAAGAAACACTGCCACCATCAGGCACAACCAGTGTTCCCTCTAAGCCGAAAAAAACGGCACTTTCGGCACTTTTTTTCGACGCCAGCCGACAAAAATTTTGAAAATCGGCACTTGCAAATTTGGACGCAATTTCTTCCACAAGAGAAACTTTCACAAAACAAAATTTCTTTATTTTTTCGAAAATGTGCGCTATTTTCACGATTTAAGCCGTTCTCAGGCCACTGCACGGATAAACAGCAGTGAGCGGTGAAAAAAAGTTCAGGCGCAGTTTAGAAATTCTCCGCTTGCAAGTTTGTAGTAAAAAAGTTCTGGGCGCAATATCACGATTTATGCGTCCAAAAATGAAGCTGTTTTCTGTTAAGTTCAGACGCATTTTGGAAGTTTTCGCCTGATGAGGTTTATGAAGAAAGTTTTGGGCGCATTTTCACAATTTATGCGTCCAAAAATGAAGCTGTTTCCTGCGAAGTTTAGACCAATTTTGGAAGTTTTCACCTTGTGAGGTATATAACACAAGTTCTGTGCGCATTATCACGATTTTTGTGTCCACAAACGAAGCTGTTTGCCATGAAGTTCAGACGGATTTTGGAAGTTTCCTCCGCGCAAACTTTATACAAAAGTTATGGGCATATTTTCTCGATTTTTGCGTCCAAAAACGAAGCTGTTTGCTGTGAGTTCGGACGCATTTTGGAAGTTCTCTGCCTACAAGGTTTACAGAAAAAGTTTTGGGCGCATTTTCACGATTTATATGTCCAAAAATGAAGTTATTTCCTGCGACGTTCAGACGCATTTCGGAGGTTGTCACCTTGCGACGTATATAACGAAAGTTCTGGGCGCATTATCACGATTTTTGCGTCCACGAAAGAAGCTGTTTGCCGTGATGTTCAGACGGGTTTTGGACGTTTTCTCCATGCAAGCTTTATAAAAAAGTTATGGGAGCATTATCTTGATTTTTGCGTCCAAAAATGAAGCTGTTTGCTGTTGAGTTCAGACGCATTTTGGAAGTTTTCGCCTTAATGAGGTTTATGAAGAAAGTTCTTGGCGCATTATCAATTTTTGCGTCCAAAAACGGGGCTGTTTTCCGCACGACGCATTTTGAAAGTTCTCCGCTTTCAAGGTTCACAAAAAAATTTCTGGGCGCATTTTCACGATTTATGTGTCCGAAAACAAAGCTGTTCGCAGTGAAGTTCAGACGCATTTTGGAAATTCATTGCCTGCAAGTTTTCCAGAAAAGGTTCTGGGCGCATTTTCTCGATTTTTGCGTCCAAAAACGGAGCTGTTTGCTGTTAAGTTAAGACGCATTTTGGAAATTTTCGCTTTGCGAGGTTTATGAAGAAAGGTCTGGGCTCATTTTCACGATTTGTGTCCATAAATGAAGCCGTTTCCTGCGAAGTTCAGACGCATTTAGGGAAGTTTTCTCCGTGCAAGGTTTATGAAAAAAGTTACGGGCGCATTTTCACGATTTTTGCGTCCAGTGATGAAGCTGTTTGTTATTTATTTCAGACGCATTTTGGACGTTCTCCTCATTCAAGGTTTGCAAAAAAGTTTCTGGGCGCAATTTCACGATTTTTGCGTCCAAAAACGAAGTTGTTTGCTGTTGAGTTCAGGCGCATTTCAGAAGTTCTCTGCCTGCAAGGTTTACAGAAGAAGTTACGGGCGCATTTTCACGATTTATGCGTCCAAAAATGAAGTTGCTTCCTGCGAAGTTCAGACGCATTTCGGAAGTCTTCACCTTGCGAGGTTTATAAAAAAGTTCTGGGCGCATCATCCCGACGTTTGCGTCCAAAAACGAAGCTGTTTGCCGTGAAGTTCAGACGCATTTTTGAAGTTCTCCGCCTCCAGGGTTTACGGAGAAAGTTCTGTACGAATTTCAGGATTTTCGCGCCCCAAGGCGAAGCTGTTTGCTTTGAAGTTCACACACATTTTGGAAGTTCTCTGCCTGCAAGGTTTACACAAAAAAGTCTCGTGGCATAGCTAATGGGTTAGGAATGTTTGTTTCTTAGGCTATTTCAAAATTAACCAACACACTGTTAAGTCAGTCATACTTCAGACAGTATGCCACAAACCACTTTCAGATTTTTGACGCAAGATTTAGCTGCTAGACGCGAAACGAACCTGAGGGAAAAGAGACAGACTAAGTAAAATTCCTTTGTTGTTTTAAAACCGCTTTTATGCTCTTTCCCAGAAATCTGTCAAATGGTATATCAGTGCAGTCATAAACATTCATGCATCGCAAATCGACTATTATGAAAAGCAGCTGGACTTCAGCCTCACTAGTCTTTGTTCGAGTCTCTACGCCTCATTGATGTTAGTTTGAAAGCTTTCAAGAGTGAAATTGTACTTTTTTGAAGGTCAGCAAGTATTTATTAGCGTCGAATTAAGCTGTAGAAGGGGGGGCAACAGAGTTACCAGGTTTTAGTGTTTTGGTTGCAATTGGGACAATTTCTGCAGCTAGCAGTGCTGGAAGTGAGAGAGGCTTCTTTTTGATGAACATCATTAAAACCAAACAGAGGTATGCAAATTTTATGCAGGACAGCTCGACGCTTCACACATCTACAGTCGACTAAATACTTGAAATTCTATTCTCGTTAAGAACGCATAAAATGTGGAAACTGGATAAACTGATGCACTGTAGCAGCAAAAAAACGCCAGTTGGAAATCTAACAAGCTTATGGAGCTTCATAACGAAAATAACGGCCAAAGAAAACGATATAAACGACATGCAGCTTTCCAATAAATACTGGGTTTCTTCCAAGAACCGTCGCGCATTGGACTTCAAACGCATGTCAGCCACAAACGAAGATTGACTCAGAAGAACATTATATTTCATTGTTGTTTATTACATGTTATTTATGTTTTAGTTTCAGATGAGTCTAGTGCCATGTGGATTCCGTGATTGCCATAGTGATTTGTGCCAAATCTTTTTTGTTTGAAATTAACTTTCTTTAATCGTTTCAGTGCCGGGCATTACAGCCGATCATTGGGCCCACGGTGCAGTTGGTGGATTTGGTTAGGGAAGAGTGGAATGATCCCTTAACCATCATTTTGTCAGATCCATTCTGACCCGGAATGGTACAGCACCTGACAGGGTTCCAAATTTGGGTTAAATAATTTGTCTATATTGCTGAGGGGTACGTGACTTTTAGATCTGGAAACATTTCGGTCATGACATTTCTGTACATAAACAACTAATAACATTTGTTTATTCAAAATAAATGCCCATATAGGCAGGCGAAATGTCACGCTAGCTGGTGTTATACAAACTCCCATTGATGTTGCAGCGAAGTGACAAAACAGCCTGACAGGTGAAATTTAACGTTAGTCGGCATTATAAGTACGTTTGCAGTAAATTTAACATGAAAAACATGTGTTCATGCTGATTAACTGTTGGATTACGATTGCATTTTTTAAAAATACAACTTTCCGTTGATTCAAGTACATTTGCAATAAAACGTTAGCATGTAAGATTTCATCGTCTGACCAAAATATCTCGAGACGAAAACGACCAATACCGAAAAGCCCCGCGATGGAAACGACTCAGACTGAATCGGCCTGACCGAAACTTCCTGTTTCGATTTCAGAGTTGCTACGTGTTGGCAAAGTTTAAGTAAAGAAATTGTGCAGTATCATCAGATCATCAGCCTGATCCAATTGTATTGTTGGTTTAGTGCAGTGATTTTCAACTTGGGGGTCGTGAACCATTTTCGGAGGGGCCAACGGCAGATATTTTATGTACAGAGCTGTATTGCATTTGCTTTATGCAAGTTTTAGATGGGGGTTGTTGGGTTGGAGTGGGTTGCGGTGCAAAAAGTTGAAAACAACTGGTTTAGTGCGACAGTAAGCAACGTACAGCAAACACAAGAACAGTCATTCAGGACCGTATGAGGGCAACCACTGTCTGAGAGAAAAGGTTAACATTTGGCTAGGAAGTTTGCATGCAGCAGATTTCATTTATTGCCTTTGTGATGAAAATGTTGCGTATGTACATGTTGGAAAAAGTGAAGACCTTTTTTTTCTTGGTCATTCATCAAAAATGGTTGATGAAACGTTTTTCGGTAAAAATGGACGCATTTTAGGAAAATTTGCAAAGGGCGCCTAAGTTTCTTTTGATCTTGACGGCACTTTTTGGACACCAGCCGACGTACAAAAATCTTAGAGGGAACACTGGCCACAACCCCCCGCCCCCCAAACTGCAAAAACCCAGTGACATTCACTAACGCGGTGTAGGGCGTCGTCTGCTTTTCTTATGAGGACCGTTGCGTAGGAACGCTTCGAGAAAGAGACGTCATTGTTTTGAACTTGCTACGCATTCGCAGACAGACGTTGCCGAAACTCTGTGGCAACCTTCGAGGATACGTGGCAAAACAATGGCCTGGCCATTCAGCAGCAGCACGTCATAATCAGTCAAAGCGAGCACGAGCCGTGCAGTACCGAACGTTATTTGCTGCTTTGTCGTCGTCGTCATAAACAGGCACTGCTACGCAACAATAACTGTGCAACACAATGAACTGCGCTAAGCGACTTCATTTCATTCTCCACACATCTTTGATTTCAACAGTATTGAACATAGGCGTCGACCTGGAATCAATGACAGGTATCCGCCTTGGCCAAGATAGTTATTGCTGCCTAACTATTGAAAACGTTGGTCGGCCCTTTAAGCTGTTTTTTTACGCTTTACCGTCAGGAGAGTGCAATGGTTTATTTCTACGACAGGCTGAACAAGTGCAGTAATCAGTCTCCACACAGGCGATGGACTTGGAATCGACCAGCAAAAATTTTAAACAGGAAATCGCTTTCACGCAACATCACGACGGCATCTTCGTCGGACGCTCGCGTGCGAAACGATGAAAGGCTGAACCAGGAGCGGCGAAAGCAAACAAGCTTGAATAAATTAGAACACAGACTGCGCAAAAGTAAAAAAAAACTGGAAAATTGGCTTTTTCTGAAATAATTGCTTTCACCGAAACTGGAGAAAGACGCGATATTCCGGTTACGCTTTCCGTCAAGGGGTAATCCCCGGAATGCGAAATGCATCACACACAAGCCGTTTGCGCGCTGCAGTCAAATCGCGAACGCTGAGCTAACAAGCAGAGGCGGGATGCAGCTGAACTTAATGTCAAAATGACTGACAAACGTGACGGGGCTTGACAACGTTAATACAATAATTGGACTACGAAGAGTGGGTGGCCTCGGACACGGCGACATTGTTGGCAAGTGGTCGAAGCATTCATGAAGAGGCCCTCGGCGGGACAAAGGCGAGTGGCGCCACAAACCACATCGTGCGTCATTGTTACGACAAAACAGGCACTGGAGCTTGACTCGAGTGGACTCGAGTCGCTGGAACGGAATCCGGGTGAGGTTTTGATTGAATTCTTGCGACGCCTCGCCAGGCGTTCGATGCAAATGACTTCTGCTACTCGCACCAGCGCAACGACAGTCGGAATTCCACCTTGGCCCTTCAAGGCTCAGCGCGCGAGAGCGTGCGATCAATCATCATCGGAGTGCGCGAAAAAAATCTCGTGCGTGCCAACGAGCCGTGTTCGACCGTGAAAACAACCAGAGTTTTCGCAGGCGAGCAAATGGGGGGGGGGTGTTTAAATCAACAGACGACGCCCTTCTCCGGTAATGTGTCCACATATGCATGTTTTTCAGGCCTGTATATTGAGAGCCGCGTCCCGTGTGGTAAGACACGGAGGCCGGTAAGAAAGGGGAGGAAAAAGCGGTCGGATCGTGTCGCGAGACGTTCGTTTGAAGTGCCGCGAGTCGAGTGCTCGAATCAGGTGCGCGCTGAGCGAAGCCAGGTGCGGCGAACTACTTGGGGGGGTCGCGTTCTCACAGGTCCGCTCGCTTGAAGCGCGCGAGCGATATACGCGTCGTCGACAAACGAGGGCGCAAACAAACGTCTGGTTATGTGGTAACAGCGCGCCGCGCACCAAGACACCGCCGCACCGGGCTCGGTTCAGTTTTAAACAACACACGACGCCGTGTCGCTCGAACACGTCAAACTACAGCCACACTGACGCCTTAAAGGCTTCGAGCGGCATTCAGACCGACACCCCCTCCACTCGTTGACGCTCGACTTGTAAACAGTCGCCGCAACAGCGCGCGCGTACAATTGCCAATGACGTCACAATGGTCATCGTCCATTTAATGAGCTTGGGGAGTTCCAGCAAATGACAACAGTTCGTTTCCGTCCCTCCCTCCCACGCGCAGGCTCAGCTCGTAGCTCGGCGCCAGGGCTGAGGTGACCGTCGCGACGGACATCACTTGATCGAAACAAGGGCGACTTCCAACGGCGAGCAACCCACTGAAATCTACTACGCCAGTGGCGCTAAAGGGTCATGAAACTTGAAGAGCAAGCTTCGCCACAAGCAGTGTAGTATGGTAAAGACCAGACAATCTACCTTTGTCTTTGTTTGGGGTTAGTAAAGGCGGAAGGGATCAAAGCATGACGTCTAAACAAGGGTGATAGCGCAATACATATAGCCTCTGCTTTCCAGGTATAGTTATTGCTGCATGTCAGCATGCATCAGCGTTTCCCAACCAGTGGTCCACGGAGTTGACATTTTATCTAGTCATCTAATCACTACAGCGTGGAAATACATGTGTTCAGAAGCAAGATTCTCACTGAACTGCATGCAGGAATAAATCCGCTACTTTAGAACAGGAGCCTCCAAACTGCGGTCCGCGAAGACATTATCAATAATGAAAAAATAAAATATTACGAAAAGCTTGCTGTTTTGGTACAACAGGGTTTTTAAGTTTTTTTAGAGACCCGATTCGGGTCCCTGGAATTGAAAATCGGGTCGCTAGAATCAGAGATAATCATCAAGGGTTATATCTGAACGGATACTGCAATCAATATTATGAAGTGGTAATAATGGATGCTTTGTTACGCATGATACAAAAAACACATTGTATGCGTCTATTAATTTGTGCAAATCGTTTTTGTTGGTTTTGTCTTGCACATGGTATAAAATGAAACAGATTAATGGAACTTTTTTGTGTCCTGTAACAACTTACGCGACTGGGCTGTGAAAATACTGAGCTAGGAGCATGTCACACAAACATGTGTATGATTTCAGGGAATATCTGTGTAGAATACATACCTATGATCAGATTCACCTANAAAGTGAGAGAGCGATCAGGTCATCACCATCATGGCTTAACGATGGCGCTCAAAACACCTCTAATTANAGATTTAGTCGGAATTTTTTCGGGTCCCTNCAGGTACGTAACATTTTCCTTATAAAAACCCTGTAGTAGAATGTAAAATACCACGAACCAATCACATTACGTAAAATGTCCGGCCCTCGAACTGCTGTGTAATAGTTTGTGTCCCTCAAACAAGAAAGCTTGGAGACCCCTGATTTAAGCAACGCCACTGATTTGAAGATTTAAAGCAGGGGTGGGGAGCCTGCGGCCCGCCTGGCCATTTAATATGGTCTTCATCAGAAATTGGTAGATCCGTAGAATGTAACATATCCCGAAACCATCACATTTACGTAAAATGTCCGCCTCTCGAACTGTTGTGTAACAGCTTATGTGCCCCTCTGACAAAAATGTTGAGGTGCGTGGCTTATGCCTATAAAAGCGTAGTCAAGACAGTGGGGGTTTTCGCAGATTTCTGGATGACGTCTAGAAAATATCGCAGAAGCTGCTTGGTAAATGGCACGACCAACCACATAATTTGGGCGCTTGTGAGGGTTGAGCCAGTTACTTCCGCGAAATGCGCGAAAATAATCAAAGCCATCGCGCACCGGCCTTCTCAGCATGCCTGGAAAAGTGCCGCGAAGTAATTGAATCAAGGATGGATACCCAGTGCTGTTATTGTCCCGACCGCAGCACTACAGACCAAATTTCCACTCTCCAAAAAAATTTGAGAAATTTTGTAATTGCGACAAAATGTCTACACATGCTTTGACGACCTCGAGGAAGCATAAGACCGGGTTCCTCGTGAAAAGCTTTGGGGAGTGTTGCGGGAGCACGGTGTGGACGGCTGCCTGTTACTGGCCGTCAAGTCACTGTATTCCTGCTCACAAGTTTGTGTCCGTGTCGGGGGGGATAAATCTTAACCGTTGATTGTGGGTGCTGGTAAGGTCCAGTGAAATGACCGGAATGCCCCGAAAAGATTGTCGAGTCTTGAAAGAGCGTTACCCCCATGCACAAGCGGCAGATCCTGATCTATGGTCGCGAACCTTTGGTACTGAAGGAGTTCTATTATAAATACGCGCGGCAGAGATGAGACTTTGCGAAGAGTCCACAGCTGTTTGTTTTCCGTCATAGACCGAAACGTTTTCGAAATGACCGAAAAAAATTTAGTCATTTCAGTCAGAATATCCGAAAATACAGACAAATGGACACTTTATGGCGAGTTTTGATACAACTCTCAGACAAACGACCGAAATGTTTCAGTGAAAAAAACAGGTTCACGGTGCGACACTTCGCGACCAAGTGCGCAGCTGTGGGATTCACAAAGCTCTGAGTATCATAGATCTTAGCTACGTTGGTTCGGGCATGTGTGCAGGATCTACAAGGAAAGATTGACAAGGCAAGTCCTGCTGGCTACACTCTGGGTTTTTGTTTTTGCTGAGACATTTCGGTCAATTGTCTCACAACTGTATTGAAACTCGCCGTGACAATGTTCATTAGCCCATATTTTCAGACATTCTGACCGAAATAACACAATTTTTTGGTCATTGAAATAAAACTCGGTCTATGACCAAAAAATCACCGGAAAAAAACTGGCTCCACCCATCGAAACAAAGCTGCAACCCGCCACCACCAAGTTAAACGAAGCAACAGAAATGACTTGATTCTGAAGGCTACTGACCGCCAATTATTAAAATTAATCCAATTAAAATTATTACTTATAGTTAATACGTTACCTGCAATTAAAAAAATTGATAACTGTCCGAAATGAACGTAAAGACCTATTTTTGCCTTTGGTCGTTCACGTGCCACAAACAAGCAGTGAAGACGCCGAGTATTCAGAAACGAAGTAGTAGCATGCAGAGTTCCTCCGTAAATTTTTAATATAAATTTGAAGACTTTTTCCCAATTCAACTTTTCCGAATGACACACCCAGGTCAACTACAGGCGATATAAATAGTTAAGACGATGAAAGTAAATTTACGGTTTTGAACGAAATATTATGAAAATGCATGTCAGAAGAAAACAGACCAAAAAAAAATTTTTCCCGACTTTTCAGCGCACCGCAGGAATCTTGCGAATCTTATTTTTGCGCAACAGAATTCGTTGAAATGTAATCTCGTCAAAAATCACGAAATTCCTCACACCCACCAAGATAACGACATTGTGCACGTTTACTGGGGGGGAACAGCTGTCACTTACTTTGGGACTTTTATTCTCTTTTTGTTGCAGCGGCGTCTTCGGGGTCTTCGGGGTGGCGGGTTGCTCCGTTTTCACCTTCTTGCTGGGGGTGAACACTTCCGGGGTCTTCTTCTGGTTTTCTTTTGTGTTGCCGTTGGACAGTTTTCGCTTCTGTGACGACACAAACGGATAAAGTGTGATTCGCGAACGTGAACCCCCCCTTGTACAGTGCTATCTCACAGATTTGCCCAACACGACAAAAGTGGGGGGAGCAGCGAGTGGACAGGGAGGTTGTGACATTTAGGGGGACGGTGTTTGACACAAGCAGGGTTCCCCCCTTAATTTTGAAATTTCCGGACTTTTTCCAGACTTACTTTTCTAAATAACATACCCACGTCAAATACAAGCACTTATGATAAACTAACATGGGAGCAAAAAAATTGTCAATCTTACCAAAAACATCAGAATAATTATCGGAATGCATGGCAAAAGATCAAGTCTGGAAACCAATGTCCTTTTTCCATACAGACAGACCAAAAAATTTTTTTCCAGACTTTTCCTACCGGAACATCACCAAACTTTTTTCCATACTTTTCCAAACTCCGGAGGAACCATGTTAAGTCACTGACGAGCAGAATACAGAATCTGTCAAATGTCTGTGGGTAGATTTTGATATACTGTAGTAGACAATGACCGGCGCAAGAAACATTAAAATACTTGCAGCGCAAGTCCTTTGGGGGGAACCACTGCTGTGAGGACTTTCGTCTTTGCAATAAACGACACTTAGCAAAAACAAAATTGTGTTTTCGAAAGTCGGCAACAATATTTATTTAAATATAGGTGCTACTTGCAATGTCCTACGTTAAGGAGTCGGGAGTCGGAAATTTGGAAAAGTCGTAGTTGGAGTCAGGATATTTTACCTCCGACTTTTTCATGCTTTTCACGACTTCGTCTTTTACTGAGATGACCAACAGTTGCTGTTGAGCAATGACATCATAGCAATGACATCATAGGGGTGCTGCAAGCTCAATTTCTGCTTTTCTTAACTTAACCAGTGACTTATTAACCACTGGAATGCTCAGCCTTGCAACATCTGCAACTGCACTTTCGTTTCTTTTGTGATCCACCGCATTACAGTATCATGCTACACAGTAGCTGCTTTGTGGTTTGCAATATTCTTTTTGCACAATTTGCAGAAGGGACACACAGCACCAGTCGAATACCGCTTTGCAAACCACGCAATTTTTAGACACTCAATCATGCGCAGCTTTCCAACCATCAGGCGCACTGGCCGATTGAAAACAAACACGAAGCTAGAGCTAAGTTCCAGAGCTTTTCAGGTCTTCCAGTCTCGCTTGCCGCCTAACCACCCAAAGTGCATGCTTACTACCATGTTTTCTCTGTTTGCGCTTTGCAATATAACAAGTATATACCAAATATTTCATATATACCAAATCAAAAATTTATATGCTATGCCCTTTGAAAACATACCTACTTTTTGAAATCTGATATATACACCAGTTGGCAACACTTTCCAATACCCCACAATCAGCACGTAAGCCAATAGATGCGCAAGAGCAAACTGTTAGTGGAACGAACGCATAATGTGAAGCTTGAGCAAAGTCAAGGCATCGTTTCACCGAAGTCGTGTGACAGGGAGCATAGTAGTAACAGCCATGAATGCGAACTTAGCAGGGCTGTCCTCTAGCAATCACCTTGCCGGCAGGCTGGACTTTTGGTACTTCCTCCTCCTCCTCTTCCTCTTCGTCGTCATCCTCTTCGTCACCCTCCATGTCGTCGTCGTCGTCATCAAATCTGTAACGTCGCGATAAACAAACAAGTGAGGTCACAATGAACGAACGCGAGGTCATAATGAGCAGGTAAACAAATAAATGCCGATCACGTGACAAACGAACTCCAACGACATTCCATGCAATGTCAACGATATTTTGCGGCGCTCTTTCACGATGAACATACTCCTCCATGTCCAACTCGTCCTCTTCCTCATTATCATCGTCGTCCTCTACGTCTTCATCCACTTCCGGCACTTCCTCTTTTATCTTCTTTGCTTTCTTCGGAGACTGCGTTTCTTTCTTAGCTTTGGCTTCAGCCGACTGCCACGAAACAAAAGCGACAGATCGTCAATCGACCCACACCAAAAACATCCCCCCCTACAAATGTGACGTCGCTGTTCCCGTTTCTCGGCCGTTAGGAAATTCTGGCCAACCATTGTGACATCTCTCGTGGACCTAAGCAACTTTCTTTTTAGGGCTACGCTCCAGTTGATGTGAAAAAATAACGGTTTTGCGTAATTCACAACGGTTCGGGTCATTTACAACCAACGTGTCCACTTATATCCTTGTGTTTGATCCCCCACCCCATTAATTTCCGACTCCAACCTTGGTGGATCGTAGCAGCAACTTGGGGTTGAAAGATTCAGGACTGGTTCACTTCCAGCCCAGAACAAACAAATAGATATTCTAGTTAAAGATGAATTTCAACACTTTATTTTATTTTAATTTCGCCGTTCCGGTCGAACGCGGACGACCACGTGACCCATCGCATTACACCGGCGCACATTTTTAACAACGACTGCAATCGGATTTTTTTCCAGTGGTAAAAAAAAACTGATTATTAGCAGATTGATCGCAGATACTTTGACAACATATAAATCGGATTTATTCCAATCACATTTGTGTGTTGGTCTAGCCGCAAAATTACATGTAAATCAGAGCCCATCCGGCTCCACTTAAATGCCCGGGACCTTCATTTTCCTATTTGAGACCCTTTTCTCGCCGACCTAGCGTCACATGGCTACTCTGCGTCGTATGAAAAACGGTCGGTCGAAGGGCCTTCAATGACGTCCTCCGGAAGAGTTGAAATAACACGAAGCGCGCCGTAAACGTTTACTTCTCGTCGCTGCAACATGAAACCACTTGGCGCGAGATCCTGGAGCAACGCACAGCATTCTCGCGTGAAAAACTTCATTTTATCATCAAGTAAAGTAGTAAACGGTCGAGGTTAAAACCTACTTTGCAGCAGTTTGCAAATATGTCGTTTTTTTTTGTCTGACTCCCCAGAAAACGCTCGTATTTAAAAAAAAGAACAGCAACAGTCAAAATAATCTACCAAAACACCACCATGCTTAATGAAACTAGCAGGTATAATGAAAATAACTGCAAAACATGCTTTTGTGAACTGTGCATGTGAAAATGCATAGTTGTAAATTTGTAAACAAGCTTGTCGATCTGGAACTAAGCGGCGACCGTTCTCGCTGCGACTTAATTCGAACGAAAGCATTAACACAGGCCCGTAAAGAGCTTGGGACACCAGCGGTGGCGAAAAGTTTTCTGAGGGGCCCAAATTTTTAAAACTATGCCCAATAGATTAACTTTGCTCAACACATTTTTCCAGGGGGGGAAATTTTTGTAAGGGGGGGGCTTCTCCCCACTGCGCCCACCTGGTTACGGGCCTGCATTAACAGAGGTTTCGACAATTCTTCCTCCCAATAAAGAAAAACTGGGCTCATTGCAATTTTTATTGTGTTTCGATGTTCAACTGCTGCAGACTTCCCACAGTTGTGTGCAGATGAACAGGGTCCATGCGTTTGCAACAGTGCAATTAAAAAAAGCTTTTCCCAACTATTACTTTGGCAGCTGCGGACTGTTTTTCTTTGGATATCGCGGATTCTTCCGCTTGTTCCGCGGATTCGTCGAGATCTTCGAGAGACGCGTTGTAATCGTCGTCCGACGAATCATCATCGTCTTCTTCTTCTGCACAGAACGCAATATAAGAGTTTTGCAGTAAAGAATTGCTTTTGTAAGAAAAACACAAATCATTTTATCAATCTGAGCTTTCTTAAATGGAAAATCACGATAAAAGGAAAAACGTAGCAGTAACTTAAAATAAACGTATGAGGTAACAAGTTACGGCTGACTTCATAACAAAAAAACAATTATTTTCTGGAAAAAAAATAACACGACAAAATGTAAAACTTACCCAGCATCATGTGGCTGCCTACTAGATGGACTGGCCCGCTACCTGCAAAGAAAATTTAGCGTTGCCAAAAAAAGTGAAAAATCAATTTTTTGAAGAATAAAAAACAGAGACAATCCTGTGCAGCAGTAGAATTTTTTTGTTTGTTTAATCAACGCTTTCGTTATGGGCGAGATAAGAAAACACAGATAGCCATGTCCGACACAACGCAGGCAGAAGACAAGGTCTTTATACTACGGAATAGGGATCAAAGTAAAGGTAAGTTTCATTTGCACGTTTTAAAGATAATATAATTTGCAAACGAAGCATTAACCTGTATGGCTCTGTTTTTGACAATAGACAGATTTCGATACTTTGGATCCACACAGCACGCCGGTAAAATATTTGACAGTCACACAGTGCTTACGTCAGGGTGGATGTAGTTTCATGTCCGACCCAAAAAAACACCCGGAATTGTTAAAAAGCAAGAACAGTCAAAAAGAATCTACCAAAAACACCACCAAGCGTACAACCATCTCAGCTGCGACTTCGACGGAAAACAACACTAAAGTACAGTAGAATTTGCCAAATTCGTCACCAAGGGGATTAGAAAAAATTAACGATTTAGGCGAAGTGACGAATTATGCAAACACGAATTATGCAAACCACTTCCTTTTTTTAGTGTTAACGTTGTGAATGCAAATGTTTTATACATCATTGTATGGGAAGTGGCCCTGCGCGTTGTCAAGTTTTTGTAAAATGACCTGAAAGTAGTTGGACCACGCTGTGCTATGGGATGAAAGAACTCGCTATTCGCAGTTAACACCGAACATGCGTTGAATTTATGTTAATAAAAAAAATTAACAAAACCTGGGTTTTAATGTTTAAAAAAGAAAAAAGCACGCGAGCTGCTTTTTTCATTAAAAAATGTGAGTATATATTTGAAAAAAGCTGTTAATGTGTAAAGCACATTAAAACCTAAAAATGTATCAACTGCAAAGGTGCTGTCAAAAGAATTGTCATTAGAAGCATGCGCCGTTAACACAGAAAGAAGTCATTCAGTAACGTTCTAGATAAGGAGGCATTAGGCCAATTCCATAAAACAAACAACTGACCTTCAATTAACTTGAAAATCGCGGGAGGAAATATAGTGAGGTCACCGAGGCTGACGTCCTCGTTGCTGTTTATTTTCAGTGAACAAACGCAAGCCGACACTTTGTCCTGCTTGTGGTCGAACGACGTGACTTCGACGATGTTTCGCTCATTTTCTTTCACTTTCGGGCCGAGGCACGCCTGCATGCGCAATGGCGATGAGCACAGAAATCAATATCACCAAGACTGCTTGAATTCACGAAGTACACAACACACTGCTGCACTGAAATTTCGAACATTTCATTCGGTGCTTCTGGGCCATCGGTAGTCCACCTGGAAGTATTTAGTGGTCCAAAGAGTACTACAAATCGTCGACAAAAAGTTCCAGAAAATTGTAACCTTTTCTGTACGATACGGTAAATGATGTTAGGCAGTTTCAACTAATTGTTCATGAGGTGTCAGCACAGCAAATTGGTCCATTGTATACATATTTTTTAAATATGGTCCACGCGCCAAGAAAGCACTGGTCTAAACTCTACGAACTGAAGAAAGCTGTGAATATGCATACCCTCTTAAGGACGACTTGCTCCATCGCACCATCGTCTCTTCCAGCCCATTGAAAAGAATTTTCTTTTTTGTCAAGTTTCGCGCCTGTTGGAAAACATTGAACGACGTGGAAGGTTAAGAAGCAACTTCCAAAACAACTAAAAATCGGTTTTGCTCGAGCACAATTAATCCGCTAGGCATCAGATCGGTGCTGTACACACGAAGTTGCGTCGATTTGGCAGCAACATATTTTGGGGCGGTAGTTCGCAAACTTGTTCGAGCCGTTCCCCAAATCAAGGTTGCGATTATGTCTTCTTACCCTCAATATTTTGCAGTGATCGCTCAAAATGCAGAATAACATTGTGGTTTTTATTCTGCGTTACTCCCCAAAGAATCGCATGTTGCCCCCGGGGGTAATTTACTTCAGTTTGGAAACGTTTTAGAGATTCTGCAGCCAACAGTGGTTTCCGTAGTATATATGCACTGGTCGCAACTGATGGTTAAGGCGACGCCTCAACAAACGTCTAAAACAAACAAACAAATAAACAGACATACTCACACCAAAAGTATTCTTTGCTTTCGCTGACTGGGTCAATTGGCATCATTTTGTTTCGATTGATCAATATATAACACACAGCAGAAACAACAGCTTTAGTAGCACGACAATACTAATTGCACTGTGAACAAGAGCAACAAAATCTGAGGATGATACAATTTGAAAATAATTCATCACTTGTATCGGTTCTTTGTTAATCAGCACCTGCACTTCTGGCAGAGTTAAAAACTTCTTCAATTGATGACAAATTGAATGGTTCTTTATCAACATTACAACATGGCAAGCCAAGAGTAACAAAATCACTTCTTAATGTCTCAATCACTACACATTCTTTATAGTATCAATGAACTGAAGAGATTCGCATAACCTCGACTTAGGGTTTATTCAGCTAAAACGTAACGTGTGCTTCGACAGCACAGACCACGACTGTCCTAAAGAAACCACTACAATCAGAATGGGCACTAAATCACACAAGGTTCCTTGAAAATGGGTATCAATACACATATCAATACATAAGCATTCCACAAACAGAAATCAGCGCACGCGCTTATCAACTCATTATGAAGATGTACTCCTGCTCCTTACTTAGAACATTCTGCCCCACTCAGTTGGAAACAATGGTTAATAAATAAACAAAAAACGACAACATGAAAGCACTAACATTACGAGTGCACAAGGCAATCACATCAGTGCTAAGGGACAAGTCCGGAGTGCTATACTGGTCTCCTTCGGTGTGTTGATCGCTGTAGTTAATTGGTGCTGGTACCAGGTGATGCTGATTGGGCAACAGGCTCCACACATAGCATCGTCAACGCTCGGTGACATATCAGGTGAAATGTCTTCAGCACCACGGACTTTAAGCTACTCAGTTACTCCATTACTTTTCTTCTACTTATTGTAGTCAGAGCAAAAAGTGTCACTTCCACTTCTTGCAAACCAACCATGGCAGTTCTAACGTAGTCAATCTCACATCAGACAAAGTTAGACATGTTATGTTTCAAACAGTACTGTTTTCACATATCAGGCAGGCTGCATCTGGCCTGCCAAATAATCTGCACTTTTTTTAAGCACCACATTATAGAGAGACTGTGGACAACAGTGCAACAGCATTGGCTTCTGCCAAACTCTTGTTGACTTTGTCTGCCACAGCAGCACTTAAATGGTGTTATTTTATTGCTGTTATTTTACTACCATATTTATAAGGCGCACTTAAAATACTTTTATATTCCCAGTGGTGGTGCGCCTAATGCATGAATCTGGTTGTGCTCTCATCTAGAATCAATTTCATGTGCTGAACAGTGCTATTTATCTAATTGCTACTTACAATTTTTTTGGGAAACACACGCCGTGTTATGTAATAACTTATAACAGTTGTAATGAACAGCATCCAAGAGTAGCTTGCACATACCACAGATCATATTACTCTGCAAGGCTCCTGGCTACATTGGCGCACACCAAATTAACACATGCACAACTTCGGCCTAAAAAACAGCAGTTTGCGGTTGCCTTACCAACGCCTTAGCTCCTCCGCCGATTGCGCTAGAGAGCTGTTCAAGGGCTCAAACGGATCGGCCAGTCCAGTAGATTGCACTCGAAAAAAATTTTGGTTGGGGGTGCGGATTTTTTGTGACTGACGTCATAAGTGAAGTAGCTTTAGGGTCATTTTGGCTCATGTTGCCTGGCTTAGGGCCTAACCACTAGGCCAAAGTGTTTCACTGAAGTTTTCATTGGAAACTAGGCTCGAGTCTGAGTCTTTTGAGCCTTTGATCAAACTTCTATCTTTCTGGTTCAAAAGTTATGATCTAAAATAAACAAATTAATTAATTATCTAATTAGTCAAAAATTTTTACTATTTTAGATCATAACTTTTGAACCCGAAACCCCAGCAGGTCATCCAAAGTATCTAAAGACTTGGATTGTAGCTTAGTTTCCAGTAAAAACTTCAGCGAAATACTACCATCTAATGGTAGGCGCGTAGGGCCAGGTGAAGTTGGCCAAAAAGTCCTCCACTTATGACATCACTCACAAAAAGCCTGTAAACCCCAAGCAAAAAATTTTTCGAGTGCAAACTACAAGACTTGCTTCTTTTGACACTTCGACCAGGTCTGTATCCCGAACAGGAATGGAGATATTCCTGTGAAAAGCCACGTGCGATCCAACTGTTTTTTGCAAACCGCTTATGAATCGTTAAAACAACCCCGCGGGTCGCGAGTTGGGCAACAGTTGGTGCCCAGGGCCAGGTAAAGTGGGCCAAGGTGGCCTAACGTCCTCCACTTATGACGTCATCACAAAAAATCTGCATCCCCAACCAAAAAAATTAACTGCAAATTACAAGACTCGCTGCGTCTTTTGAAACTTTGACCGGGTCGGCAGCACTTACCAGAGCAGAGAAATTCCTGTGCAAAGCCAAGTGCATTTTGGTGTTTTTTTCTCGAAAATCCCCAAAAGCAGCCGGACACCAAACTGTTGACATAGATTTGGCTTTGGTACTGTTATGAACCTTGCAATGCTGGCGTATGTTTATAAGCAACGTTTCCAATGATTTCTGCTTTTTTAGGTTCTATCATTAACAAAATGCAAGTCCTACTCAAAATCAAAATGCTTGTTTAGATCAGGGGTGCCCAACTAGTCGATAGCGATCTACCGGTCGATCTGTAAATGCCTGGCAGTCGATCGCGGGTGATTTTATGCATGTATAAGGGTTTGCCGACCTAGAAATGAATAATTATGCATATGTACATTTTTTGTATTTTTAATCTGGTGTTTTTCCCCTTTTTCAAAATTTCCAACTGTACCGTATTTACCCTACATCAACAATATTATCACTGTTTTCAATATTATCAATTGTCATCATTGTTTTCGTATATGACGTAACATTTAGAAAAATTGTCTTCAGCTGATCTGCAAGTTTCTTAAAATTTGTTTGTTGCTTCCAGCCATGTTTTTAGGCCAGGCAGTTTACATCTGCTGTGCTTTCTTTTACTTTTCATCAGAAGAACAGCATTCAGTTAACTTTGTTATTGTTAGCAACGTTATTGGTAACAGTATCTACTTGTGCAGTGGATGTGTTTTACATTAATTTCTTTTTTAAACTTAATACTCGATGCAATGACTGACGATTCTAATTACTTAACTCAAATCTACAAAATTTAAAGTTTCTTTAAAAACGTTATTTCTACTTTTAGATTAAAATATAGCCCTAAATTTACAAATGATGAGTGCCAAAACATATCTGAAGCGACAGAAAACCTATCACTTTCACAAGGAATGGGAAGAAGATTATTTTTTTGTCATGTTCAATTCCAGATGTATGTGCCTCATCTGCTATGCCAGCATCTCGCTTCCTAAGGGAAACCTTTAAAGGCATTTTCATAACTATGCACAATAAGTACACAAAGGATTCTCCTGTCCAAAGTGAATTAAGAAAAAAAAGTTAAGAGGATTTGAAATCGCAGCTAGCTACACAACAGTCTATTTTTACCAAGCCAAATATGAGAGGAAAGGCAGAAATGGTCAAGGAAACGTTTATAGAAGCTGCTGATTCATTGTTTGAAAATTTCAAAAACAAGAATGAAATCATGTCAGGAATTAAAGACCTTCAGTTGTTGAGAAGCACAGTGACAAGGTGTTTTGAAGGAATGGAGGAGAACCTTGCAGCTGAGTTGGAGGAGATATTGGTAGGTGTGAGTGTTTTTCAATTCAATTTGATGAGTCAACAGACTGTGGATATCGCGCAATTGTGCATTTACATCGCTCAATTGTGCGCTTTCATAAGGATGGTGTTTAAAAACATGACTGTAAAAGAAGAGCTACTTTGCATTTTGCCTCATGAAGGACATACACGGGGTGAAGACATATTCCAAGCATTCATGAATTATGCATATAAGACATATTCCAAGCATTCATGAATTACAAGACCAAGCTGCCACTCAAGCTTATTTCCATTACAACTGATGGGGCACCCGCTATGGTAGGCAGTAGTACCCATAACTCTTTTCCAAATTTTATTCATTATCATTGCATCATCCATCAAGAGGGTTTACGTGGGCAAGTATTAAATAGGAAAGAGATAATGGACATTGATATGAAAAGTGTTTGCTCATTTCGTGCAAGGAGCCTGCAGAGAAGACTTTTCCGCACTCACTTGGAAGAGGCTGAGGCAGAGCACACAGACCTGCTGCTCCATACAGATGTGAGGTGGTTG